>Ga0209396_1003787_pt1 | contig 15036 bp, 18 predicted proteins | sample GOMGulsemesocosm_6_FD_184638 | JGI IMG/M metagenome (GOLD analysis project Ga0209396, IMG submission 184638) | Methane-oxidizing microbial communities from mesocosms in the Gulf of Mexico - GOM8C Gulf of Mexico (SPAdes) (version 2) | ecosystem: Environmental > Aquatic > Marine > Cold seeps...
ATGTTTGAATATAGATTAAATCAATAATCAATAATCAATAATCAATACTAAAACTCAATCTAATAATGCAGATGACCAAGATCACATAATAATTTTAGATTTTCACGAAAAGATGCAAAACGGAGGTCATGCTGCTATATCTATTACATATCAATGTATACGTAAATGTGGTGTACGATATTTAAAAAACGATACAATCTCTTCTATAGTAAATTATGTCAATACAGATGTGCTGTTATGTTTATAACCGGAGACTATAGTTGAGATCCAACCTTCCACAGTCCATTTTTTAATAAGCTGAATACTTAAGGGTATTTTGGATTTTTAATTTGCTAGGAGTTAAAAATTACATTATCACTCGGTTCATATACTCAGTATGCTGATCCTTTCCCCTATGTTCAGGAAAATGCCCAAAATTCACACTTTTGTCTCAATAGTTTTTAACTATTTTAATAAGTCTTTAAGTAGAATAGTTTTATTGAATTTGTTATTAATAGTGAAAGTAAAAAAGTGAGCGATATGTTCGGGTACTATTAAATTATTATGTGAAAAAATCATGAACAAAAATTTATTATCAACATGGAATACTAGTTCTAGTAAAAAAAGATCTACGATCATATTACCCGACGGTTGCCGTGACCTAATAATGAAAATAGATGAAGATGAAAAGCCTTTTTGGTTTATATCTCCTTTGTTTGATAAAACGGAAGTATTTTTAATAAATCCTAGCTCAGTTTTTTCAGGTTATAGAATGAAGCCTGGAGTTACTTTTTCCGAAAAAGAACTCATCGAATCAATTCAAGGTAATAGTTATAATCTCGATGAAATTTCGAATCGGTTAAATGATTACACTAGCTTAAATCACTCTGTGGAGGAAGCACTTAACTGTTTAGCTTCAAATATGGACTCAGTAAAAGGCACTGCAAAAACACTTGGCGTCAGTTCTCGAACCCTGCAGAGGTTAATATTCAAAGGAACTGATCGAACGCCCGCTTATTGGATTCTTCTTGCAAGAGCTAGGAGAGCAGCAAGAACACTAGTTGAATCAAGTTCTCTCGCCGATATAGCGGAAATGCATGGATACGCTGACCAAGCTCATATGAGCCGCGAATTCAAACGTTGGTTTGGTCTCAGCCCGTCGCTCATACGCAACACTCCAAACATCATCCGTCAATTGTTTAATAAAGGCTACGATTAAGCTGACACCGGAGTACATAGCTCAATCAAGAAACCATTATTATCTAAAACGTAAGCAGTCGTTTGCCCCCAAGGCATATTCTCTGCATCTTGAACAAGTTTTGCCCCCGCAGCTAATGCCCTAGCAAGGGCGGCTGGAACATCTGTTGTTTCAAATGCTATTTCAAACGTGGGGCTTGCTGGATTAACTTGAGCGGGGTTTTTCCCAATGCTGTTCATTAATTCTAGTGACGAGAAAGATAGTGTTGTATCTCCGGTGTCAAGCTCGCCATAGTCCCCGCTTTCATGCAGCATCTTCTGCTTAAACCCAAAAGCGTCTTCAAAAAACTTGAATGTATCTGCGACATTATTCACATAGAGGATGGTATATTTGAACTTTAGGCTTTTCATAGCACAATTCTCATAATTATTTAGAATAATAGATGTTAGATTGTGATAACTGTATTGTCTTGAATAAATGCGACAAAAAGTAGTTATTTCTTCAGAGTGACCAATATTTAGCCTCTTGAATTAATATAATTCACTACGAACTATTCACATAATACGATCACATGGACTTTTAATGTAAGCTCAAAAAGTTATTGATGTTAATGGTCACTTTATCGGAGAAACAGACTATTTTCATAAATCTTAGTTTTTAGATTCTTTGAACCTAAAACTATCGTTAGCAGCATTCAATTAAAAGTTCACTCTGTGACAACTTCTGACATTTAACATAGCGCTATTTTACAGCTACAATAAACTTCAAGTTTTCGTTTCGTTGGTGATCTTTTGAAGCAATATGCTCTAAAAATTCACTTTGAAACTCTGAATAACTTTCGCCTAATCGCTTTTTAAGCCCAGCTAGCCTATTTAACCTGGCTTCCCAAACACTTAAAACATCTAATCTTGCTGGGCCATCGAAGTTTAATTCGATGTCATTCACATCATCGTTACAATAAGTAATGTTAAAACCTGATTCAATTAATAGTGATTTTTGTCGAGAGCCAAAATCAAAATCATAAACACCAGACTTATAGGAATTAGCTTCAAACGTTTTCACTATTTCGTAATATTGACTATTTTTTTTCATATTTCCAGAAATGAAACAAGAGACATCTAGTAAGGCTATCCAGCCACCAGTTGGTAATGCTGAATATATAGAATTTAAACAGCGAAGAGGGTCAGCTAAATAGGATAACGAGAAACTTGACCAAAGTCCTGTGAATTGCGATAGCTGTGTAAAGTCTACATTTAAAAAGTTAGAGCAAATGAATTGCTCATTTATTTGCTTGTTTTGATTACAAAATTCGACAAACTCATAGTTAAGATCAACACCGACTACCTGCTTAACCTTCTTTGAAAATATATGAGATACATTTCCAACTGAGCTACCTAAATCTAATACAGTGTCAGTATTTTTTATTGGTATAAAATTTAAGTAGCTTTCCCAGTCTCTCCAAGTTTGCTGATTTTTATACTCTTCAATTAGTTCCATTGGGATCACTCTCGTTTAGAAATCATAAATACAGCGACTTATACTCAATGTAAATGCTATTCCATTCACCAATTGAACTCAAGCGGAGAAGGCTACTCTCTTCATAAACCTTATATTTTGGACTTTTTGAGATTATTGCTGCCGTTAGCAACGAATAAAGGTTCAGGTTTTTGAAAGAGATCTTAAACTATTTGAGCACCATCAACTTTTACTTGCCCACCTTCAATGATTAGTTCTAAATGACCTAAAAGTTCATCATCTGTTGCAGAGGATTTTTGCTTCCAAAGTACTCTAAGCCTACCCTTGTTTTTTAGATATCCCATAAATTCAGGCTCAGGTTTTAAGCTCGTTAGCATAGGCGTGTTTTCCCACTGGTTGTTAATGATTTCGCGCGTAGCATGTTTAAACATTTCCGTTGAAAAGTCTTTTGAAAAACTTTGATAATCCCTTTCATTGGCCGAGATAATTAAACTGCTCCAAATTGGCTTTGCTAATCTATTAATTTCTTCTTTTGTTAATTCATCTAATTGCATAATCTTGCTCCTGTACATTTGTAGTTAAAAGTTACATTAATCATTGAACACATCAAAGTAAAAACCGTGTATATTTCATAGGTATCATTAGTTGTTACTGGATTGCACGTATGGAGTATCGAAATAAAGTTAGATGTTGTTTAGAGTTTGTAAAAGAGCATGTTAAAAAAAGCTCAACTGGTTATCAACAACTTGCTGAGCGGTTGGGGGTTTCCGTACTGACTATAAAGAGACAGCTAAATGGTGACGAAATTTCCATGTCAAAGCTTCTTGCTTTGTGTGATGCGGCACAAGTAGATTTTGCAGATATATGGGAAAAAGTTGAAAATAGAAAAGCAGAACATAATGTATTTACGACAGAACAGGATTATGCATTTTATCATTTCCCTCATTTATTTCGATATTTCATAGAGCTGCTAAGCCAAAATTATCCTAGCAAGATTGAGAAGTCTTGGAATATATCACCAGCATCGACTCACATTTACTTACGTAAATTGGAAGAACTGGGCTTGATAAGCCTTTCAGAAAAAGCGAATCCAACGATTCTAATTTCTAAGCCGATGGGTTTTTCTGGTGAAAGTCTAAATGTAATAAAGGGTATTCAACAAGCCTTAATTGATGTCAGTGAAAAATTGATTGCTCCTCGTGAAGATGAGCCTTTTGTAATTGCAAAACCAATGTTACTCAACGAAGGCATAAGACAAAAAATGTATAAAGAAATTGCTGAGCTTGTATCTCGGTATGCAGAGTTGTCTGAACGATACTACTTTAACTCGAACCTACCACCTTTCAATTTAGTGATTTGTGACTATAAAGTTCAGGAAGAAGAGCCTTATCCAGATATTGTTGATGTAGCAGGATTTGAACTTCCTTCAGAGTAAACGTCGAGCCGATTTTTATAGGAAGTCAACCTACAAGGTTGGAAAACTAAACATCTAAAGCTCACTCAAGACGAATAATAAATTTATTAATATAACGAAAGCATAACCAACGTTCCCTCAAAGCTCATTATGCTTCCGTTGGTGTTTAGTTTGTAAACACTACTTTTATAATATCAGGCTCTAATCTTTGATAGTTTCATATGTAAATTGTGGTAGGCTTTTATCTACAGTAAAAAATACTAATAAAAGCCATTCTAAATGCTCGTAGTTACTTGTATTGCAAATTATTTAATAAATAGTTAAGTTGCTTAACTACCGTCTCGGGCTCGTAAAAATGAATATTATGTTCGGTGGTTCTAGAAAATTCAACTTTCATATTGCTTGAAAGTTTATTCATATCTTCAATCGATTTTATATACATGTTTTTCATTCTAGTCCACACAGGATTTTTGCCACGGTCAATCTCAGGAATCCAAATACCATCTTTAGCCCACAAAAGAACAAGAGGTGTATCTTTAAAATCATCTGTTTCTTTCAATATTTTTTCATTGGCTTTAAGATCGTATAAACCGAAATTTTTCATCGGATCATTCCAATATGATAATTCTTCTAGACGATCTGCTTCCTGATTTATATTATATGTTTCGGTTTCAGGCTTCCATTTAGCTATACGATTAGACCATTGACCATATTGACTAGGATCAATCAGCAGTATGCCAACAACCTCTTCAGGATAAAGATGATTGTATGCTCTTACAGGATAAGATCCGTAAGAATGACCAACCATGATATAAGGAGGATTTATATCAACATTTTTTAATAATGTTTGTAATTGTTTACTGGTATCATTAATTGTATTTGCTTTTAATAACTTGTCACTTTTCCCCATATGTGCTCGATCATATATACAAATCCTGTTTTTTTTGCTGATTTTCTCAATGACAGCCCCCCATTCACCTTCTGAACCATAACCATTAAAACCTGATTGAACGATGATACTAGGTGATTTTGAACCGTAGCATTCAAGATAAAGACTTATACCACCCGCATTAAATTTACCGCTAATATTTTTGTTTGATTCGTCTGCATAACTACTATTAGAACATAGTAAAAGAGTCAACAACCAAATTTTATAATTTACTGATAATACTTTTATTTTGAACACTTTTGTTATCTTCCTATTATAATCTAGCCTAGTCATACATCATCCATTACGAACCTAATCGTATATGCTTATCTGTTATAAATAAAGTTTCAAAAACAAACATAAATTTTCTAATTATTATTTCTGTTTTACACACTATAATTTCATAACTGGTGGCTTTGTTCACATTAAAATTGAACTGCACATAGGCAAAACGTTATTTTAAAACGGCAAATATTTTTATATGGGGAATGTCAGCTATCAGGAAAGCGTCTAGTCTAATGTAGTTGTTCATTCATGTACGCAGTAAATCAAAAACGACTTAAAATATCGACCAGCTTCTCAATTTTATAATGTCGCGAATGTGGTAACTCTAGTCGGAATAGCAGCTCTTTTCATACCTTAGCAACAGATGTAAATTGTCAGTTTAAATAAAGCTCTATTTATTAATTTGTATGATCAAAAGTAGTTTTGCTCCATTTGTATATAATCTAAAAACTATTCAGGCTTAAAATATTCAGGGTAACGTGCTTTAAGCACACTTTTCATATTTGGATTTTGTTCAACTAATTCCATTAACATTTGTTTTGCTTGTGCTGTTTCTCCTTGCTCAATTAAATCATCAATCTTTTTCAAAATAACAGGTTCTAAACTGATAGGTCCGCTACTTCTTGATTTTAAGGATTTTGTTTTTTGTATCATAGCGGGAGCTTTATACTCGACCCCTTGTGATACTACTGATTCTTGTTTCATCTCATTTAATTCAATACTTGCCTCTTCAGATATTTTTTCTGGGAATGAAGCATCTTGTACAGGAGATAACCGCTTTTTAAACTGAGGTGCCGAGTCAATTTCTAAATTGTTTTTATAATGAGGCTCATTATCAAAATATAATAATGAAACTAAAACCATTGATGCTGCGACAGGCATCATATATCGCCACTTGTGAGAATACTTAACCTTGCTGGTGTCTTTTTCTGCCTGATTTAAAATAGCTAAATCTATTTTTTTAGAAGGTATTTCTGTCGCACCAAGTTTGTAGAGTTTATCTAGCCTTTCATTGTCAACGTTACTCATCAACAGAGCTCCTAAATTTACTATTTATACATATTTTTAGTTTTGAATATGCATATCGAATTCTGCTTTTTATTGTTTCTTTATCACAGTTTACAATGTTTGATATTTCTATTAGATCAAATCCGGCTTCTTGCTTTAGAATAAATGATTCTAATTGCACTGCTGGTAATGCTTTAATGCATACTTTTAGTTGATTTATCACATCTTGATGGGCTAAATCATCAACAAAGTTATTACTTGATTCTAAGTCATCGATTTCATCAATATCCGAGCTAACTAAAGTAAATCGTCTATATTCATCGATTAATAAGTTATGCGCTATATGATATATCCAGGTTGTGAATTTAGCGCTATTTTGATAATTGTCTTTTGCCTTAATTACTTTATGCCATACGTCCTGATATAGCTCCTCAGCCTTATGAGTATCTTTACATTGACGTATAAAGTAACGATATAAAGACCCTTTATGCTTTACATACAGCATTTCAAAAGCCTTTATATCCCCTGCGACGTATCGCATCATTAAATCTTCATCACTAATCATTTTATCCTTAAATTATTTTTGATTTACAATGCTTGGGCAGTTCTCACTAACTGAATAAACTCAGCGCGGTAGCCAAATTCATCCGATCCTTTGTTTAGCTTAGCAAGCTCAATGACATCTTGATATGTAAAATCTTGCACATATTTACCGCCTTTTAATAATTGCGCAAAACCAGATACTGCAGCAGAAAAACCTAGACTATTACTAGATTGCTCACTGTCACTTTTAATATCTGAACGCATAATTACTTTTGATAATAACTTACTTTTTTCACTGCTCGGGGCTTTGTATCTCAATTTAATAAATGCCAGTTCATTTGATTTTAAGTTTGATTCATTTATTTGCTGGTTTTGGTAACGTAAATCATCTATTTGTTTATTTTTAGAATCAGCTAAAGTTATTTCATACAAAGCGGTTACAGTATGCCCAGCGCCCATTTCTCCTGCGTCAACTTTATCATTATTAAAGTCTTCTTGTTTCAATTGTCTATTTTTATAACCAATCAATCTATATTCTGCAACTTGCTCTGGATTAAATTCAACTTGAATCTTCACATCTTTAGCTATTATTTGCATAGTCGAAGATATTTCATCTACTAATACTTTTCTAGCTTCATTTATATTGTCGATATAAGCATGATTACCATTGCCAATATCAGCTAATTGCTCCATTAATGCATCATTATAATTACCTCGACCAAAACCTAGAGTAGTTAAAGCAATGCCTGATTTTCTATTTTTTTTAATTATCTCTTTCAAGGCATCAATTGATTGCGTACCCACATTAAAATCGCCATCTGTGGCTAAAATAACACGATTAACCCCATTTTTTTTGAAGTTTTGTTGGGCCAACTGATACGCTAGTTTTATGCCTTGACCACCATTAGTAGACCCTCCAGCTTGCAACTTATCTAATGCCATTGAAATTTCATGTATCTCATTGCCTTTCGTAGGTTTCAATACAATACCTGCAGCTCCGGCATATACAACAATAGAAACAGTATCATCTTGGTCTAGTTGTTTAGATAACATCAATAAACTGCGTTTTAATAAAGGTAGTTTATTTTCTGAATTCATTGAGCCCGACACATCAAGCAAAAACACTAAATTAGCATTTTTAAGCGCTGACTTTTCAATTTCAAATCCTTTTAATCCTATTTTAAGCAATTGCCTATTTTGATTCCAAGGTGAAGGTGCTATTTCTGTATATAAATTAAAAGGTGTGTTTACTTTGGAAGGAGCTTGATATTGATAATCAAAATAATTTATAAACTCTTCGATTCTTACTGCATCAGATGGCGGTAGTTTTCCCATATTTATCATGCGTCTAGTATTGGTATAGCTTCCTGTATCGACGTCTATAGAAAATGTAGATACAGGCTGGGTTTTGGCCAATTTAAGTTCATTTTCTGGGTCTTTACTATATTTTTCTGTATTTGCTTGTTCTACATAAATTGGAGGGATTATTTGTGGTGGCATTATAGCCTGATTATATGCTTTTACAGGCGCTACACGCCTTAGCATGGCTTTCGCTTTAGGACCGGATGCATTGTTTTGTTTAACCAAAATATCACTAGCCACACTTTCTAGTTTAATTTCTTTCAGTTCAGTCTTTTCATTTTTTACTTGCTGCTGATTATCCGTTTGTGCCTTGATAATTTCTTGTTCATTACTATTTTTTGTTTGAGGGCTACAGGCACATAGAATTGATAATGTGATAGTGGAAAGTAGAATAGATTTAGTTAGCGTTGTATTCATAATCATAACCTTTAAATTAATTACTCATGTTATTGATATAAACGTTAGCTTTTAAAAAAAGGGTTAAAATATTTTATATTTTTTAAGGGATTTTAGTTTTAAACGAATTTATTCAGGATAGTTGTCGACATAATTCAAATATATAGTCATTCCCGAAGTGTCTTATCGGGAATTTTTTATATAATCTAATTACTTATAAAACTATTCCAAACCATGTGCAGAACGTAATAGTGTTTTTTTAGCTGTCCCTAAATGAACTTCCATTGCGCTGATCACCCCAGAAGTATTATGAGCTAATTAGTTGTGTAATAATTTCAACTTGCTCTTCTAACGCCACTTTATTTCGCTCAAGTTCATCACTTTTATCCCATTGGTAATGGTAATGACATATCAATGATACTACATCAAAAAACTGCATAAAGAAGCGGTTATTCGATGCGCGTTGAACAATAAAGTGCAATTTACGATCTAACTCACTCAGTTCTGTATATCGATTATCTATATCTGCTAATACTTCAATATGCTTATCTAACAATATAGACAGCTCTTGCCAAACAGGATCATCGCTTGGTGTAGATAAAAGCTTTGTGATTGAGCTCATTTCTAAAATACGTCTAAATTCGACTAATTCTAGTGCAAATTTTTCCGTAAATTCAACCATCTTCCATTTGGCTCTTGGTTTCTTTTCAATTAAGCCAAATCGAGAAAACTTAATTAAAAACTCTCTAACAGTAATCGTATTACAACCTGATGACTTCGCTAATTCTAACTCGGAAAATTTATCTCCAGGCAGTAATTTTCCATGATTGATTAAATCTAAAAAATACGCTTCAATAATTTCTTCTTTTGAAGCAACACTATTACTCGTATCAAAATAATCGGCTTCTGTTGGTCTTCTACTAACGGTTTTTTTAGAGCCATCTATAACAATAATGCCAATGCTTTCAAGCTCCGTTAATGCTGTTCGGATTGTAGTTCTACTCACATTTAACTTTTTAGCTAACGTATTATCTTTTAAAACAACCGGATTGCTAGTGTCAAAATCAGAGATACTTTTTAAAATTCCGTTTACGGTTTCTTGAATCAAGTGACTGTGAACATTCACAATGATAGTTCCTTTTAAAACAACAATATGAATTAGTATACTTGTTGTTTATTAATAGTAATAGCATAGAAATGTTATTTAAAGGGGTGAATCATATTCGTAAAGTCGCAGATTGAATAGACATTGCTAGTTTTTCAATGCCATGTGAGGGAGTCCATCTTTTAAATTCAACAAAACCATATTTCTTATATAAATTTATTGCAGGCTTATTTACAACTGCGGTTTCTACTACTGCATCTGAAAATTCAAATGTATCTAAAACAAAGCTTATCAATTTACCTGCAATACCTTTCCTAAAATGCTTTGGGTCGACAGTTAAACTATTAATTTCTACCTGCTTATTTTCTATTTTAATTTCAATAATTGCAGCTAAAACATTATTATCACTAAAACCATAAAAATCAGTTTTTGAAATAACGATGTCTTTAGCGCTACGTAATAATGGTGGAAAAACAGGAACATCAATAAGCTGTGCTTCTACTTTATAAGAATTTTGAAAAATAGTATAAATTTCATTTGCAATATCTTCATTCGAATTTTCTAACTTAATTATCATATGTCCTACTTTCTTTATACTTGTGTTATTAATTTTAAAATATAATAAGCAATGCCATGTCCAATTCGGTGAGCAGCTTTATACGTTACCACCATCACATTGCTACAATTGAATTGCAAAAACTTTGCATGGTCTATCATAACCGGGGAAATTAAAATCACCTTCATCGCCAAAACCTAATTTTTCTAACACCCGAATTGAAGCTTTATTTAGTGACGAGGTGTACCCCACGACCCAGCTAAAACCTAACTCGTTTTTAGCATGTTCCAGAACAGCCTCTGCCGCTTCTATTACATAGCCTTGGCGGTGGTATTTTTCGAGCAACGAGTAACCCAAATCAAAATCATCGATATTTTCACGTTTAATTAAACCACAGGTCCCTATCGGTGTACCACAACCCCGTAATTCCACTAATAATAAGCCAATTCCATGTAGCTCATAACTTGCTTGTGCCCAATCGACAATAATCTTTTTAGCATCTTTAATTGTGCGTATTTTTTTGTCACCTATGTGTTCAAGAAAACCAGCCTCATTGTATTGCTCTAGAATAAAAGCTGTATCTGTGGTTGATATTTGGCGTATGGTTAATCTTTTTGTAGTGATTAATACATTTTTCATTTAATTATAATTCCTCTGAATACCTTCGTAATTTATATCACTCCCATTAAATAAGTGATCAGATTATTAACGGGAATAACATTACTATCTTCATCTAAGTGGTTTCGTCTTTTTAAACTTTCCTGGTAATAATGCTGCTCCTATGACGACTACTATGCCGGTCAATGTCCAAAACTCTATAGGATCATCAAATAACCAGGTGCCAAATACAGCTGCAAATACTAAACCGCTATATTCAGCCGGAGCAAGACGGCTAGCATCTGCTCTTCTTAAAGCATGAATTATCAAATAGGTCATGCCTATGTATATAAGGGCAAGATAAAATCCTGTGCTAATTACAGCCATGTTCATAGAGGCATCTTCCCAAAAAACTAACGGTATAATGAAAACTACACTATATATATTTGACCAAAACAGCGTCACCATCGGATGCTCTTTATCAGCGATGCGCTTGAGACATACGCTGTTCAGAGCAAGCGTGATTGCGCTAATTAATGCCAATACAATATAAATATTCATTTCGCTCGGTCGTGAAATCATTAATACGCCACAAAAACCAATACTCACAGCAATAATCTTTATCGGGCTGAGCTTTTCGGCTAATAAATATGCACTTATTAACACTAAAATTATAGGCGAGGTATAAATAACAGCTGTTACAGTCACTAAAGGTAAATGTATTAAAGCCACTAAAAATGTCACATTTCCTAAGGTAATGAGCAGCCCACGAAAAAAATGTAGTTTATGGAAAGGGCTGATAGCTAAACCACTTGGTAAAGCAATAAGTACAGGAAGCAGTATGATGAGTGCGAATGCTTGACGGTACATGATTAATTGATAGATTGGGATTTCGACTCCTAATTTTTTAACCAATACAGAGCTCAAAGAAGCAAGTAGCTGTACCCCAAACATCATTATTAGTGCATTTTTTATATTCATCAGCAGAATACCTCCTCTAGTATTATTAATTTTTTTAATGATATAGTGCGATAAACCAATTTAATAATGAAAATCTTTACTTTAGTATGAGATAAATTAATACTAAGGTGATTATACTCAAGGAATGGACAACTTTTAAACCATGTATAAAAATTTACCTCCTTTAAAAGCGTTAAAGGTTTTCGAAGCAGCAGCTCGCAATATGAGCTTTAGCTTAGCGGCCGAGGAATTATTCGTTACCCAAAGCGCAGTAAGCCATCAGGTACGTCAACTTGAGCAGTTTTTAGGAAAGAAACTGTTTATCCGACAAGGTAAAATACTCTCTTTAAGCACTGCTGGGCGGTTATATTTTCCAACCGTGCAACGTATTTTTTCTTCTCTAGATGCGGTTAGTGCAAAAACGATGGGTCAGTCATCAGGCATCACTCGTTTGGCTGTTTATAGTTCATTTGCTTTAAAATGGCTCATACCAAAATTGCCGGAATTTCGTAAGCTTCACCCTGAAATTGATTTACGTTTGACCATGGTAACTGAATCTGATGTCGACTTAGATCTACTTGGTGTAGACTGCGGGATCAGCATAAGTTGTGATAATCCCGACTATCATTTTAATCATTTACGGGGTGAAGAATGGTTTCCTGTTTGTAGTCCTGAACTTTATGCCAGTTTTTCTCAATTACCTTTTCATGAAGCCATATTGCACTATGCATTGCTTGAAGGTGAACATCAAAATCAGCAAAATGACTGGGAACGTTTGTTTAATAAATTAAAACTCTCTTTAGGAAAACAACAAGCTATTCATTTTTTCAGCCATACAATATTGTTACAACAAGCAGCGATAGAAGGACAAGGAATAGCACTAAGCACAGAAATTTTGGCCCGAAATGATATTGAAGCCGGTCGTTTGGTACAAATCCCGCTTAAATTCCAACCAGCAGCTGATATTTCAACTCATTTTTATTTCTGTTGCGCCTTGGAAAGAAAAAATGATGTCGCCATCATGGCACTGCAAAGATGGCTCAAGAGTGCATTTGAACAAGAAGATAAACCTTTTTGATAGGCTCTTCGAAGTTGAATCTGCAACGAATAAAAACAGAGACAAATTGCTGAATCGGATTAAAATGCTGATTCTAGCAAATTGCACTTATTTAGGTTTTTCCTCATTAACAAGCATTGTCATGTATTTTGTAAATCGCCTTTGTCTGGTTTCGGGTTTCTTTGCACTAGCTAAGCCGTATGCGATAACGTAACGATTTGATTTATTAAGTTTTTCAAAAAACTGTTTTACACATGGTTGATTTTCCAATGCAGCTAAAAAATCTTCAGGCACTTTCATTTCACTTACCACATAGGCGTTTTTCCAACGACCGTCAGCTTTCGCGGCGCGAACATGCACAAGTCCAGATCCCTTCATACGCCCTGCACTTATCAAATGTTCAACATGTTCGGTGTTCCTTTTAGACCAGTTGCTTTTCGCTTTTCTGGGAGTGATACGCTGAAGATAGGCTTGATCATCTATTGATTTTTTCACACCATCAATCCATCCCCAGCATAAAATCTCTATTACCACATCATTCCAAGTAACACTTTGGATCCCTGTGTTTTTCTTGAATATCTTTATCCACAACTCAGTTTCAGTTTCATAATTTTCCTTTAGCCATTCGCCAAGGTCTTTCGGTGTTTCAAATGTCATGGTTCTTAATGGATCAGCTTCAGGCATATAATTAGATTCTCTTCGGCAACGCCTATTTTATTAGTGAAATATTGTTTACAAAAAGTGAGACTACTTACGTAATCTGCTTGAAATACTTGTATAGTGAATTAACTACCACCGTACTTTTTATTAGCCTTAAATGCTTCAACTTCTAGTGGAGCCTTAGAATAACCATACTTAGCAAGATCAGAGAAGTATTGAAGAGTAACATTTTCAAAATTTGACCTTTCTATTTGCAATACATGAACTATTTCATGTGCTAATTTTGGTTTATCAAACACCTCCCCTTTTCTAACGTATATTGAGTAACCAAAAGCTTGTGCTTCATTTATGATACTGCCTCCTATAAACCCCATTGATTCACCTACCACTTTCAATGCAAAGTTATCGTGTGGAAATGGCACCTCATCAACATAAATTATTCTGATTTTTTCTGGTGATTTGATCCCTATTTCTTTTGCTAGCTCTAGACCTTCTTCATCTAAAGGGTTACCAATTTTAAGACCTTGAGCTTCGGTTTCGTAGCCCCACTCAATATATTGGGGAAGTAATATTTTTAATACAATATCTTCATAAAATGCAGCTAATCCAATTATAGAAATAATTAAAACTACGAATGTTGATTTCACTAATCTCATATTTGTATACTCTTCATGTTTCGCCTAATGGGCGGAAAACTCGGCTATAATTAACGAAAAATGAATGTCTGCCAAACATTGATATCCATTTTGATGTATTTGTTAGTTGCTAGTTACAAGAGACCTTGCTCTAAACACCATTCTCGCAATGCTTGTTCAGTATGCTTTTCTTCAAATTTGTACCACTGTTCAACTTTTCCAGCTTCTTCCAGCAATAATTTGAATCTTGCATAAGCACCTTTACGATTGAAAATCGAACGTACTTTTTCACACTCTGCTGGTAAGTATTCCTGAACGAAGTCAAAAGCTAGCTTATTGCCTAAATTCAATTCACTTTTATGAGGGATAACCAAGTATTTATCCTCATTAATATCATCAGGTAACTCTTCTTCATTATCACCAAACTCAGAATAAAAATAAGTTTTTCCTGACTCTTTACAAATATACCCTTCATGATCGAACGGCGAACCAAAATTAACTGTCTCAAATAGATCTAAAATATCATCAAATTTAATATTCATACTGACCTCTAATTGAATTTCACAAAGTAGTTAACACTTTGCAAAAGGGCTATTAACAGTTGGCTAAATGTTAATTAAACCCGTAAATTTACGTACTCAAAGCTTGTTATGGTGCTAGTTTCACTCTGCTCGTACAACTGTTTCTTATTTCTCTTTACGATATTTTTCTGCTGAATTCTTAGCTAAAAGGTAAGCTTTATTAAAAGCATTTGTTGATGTTGTTTTTATATTTGGTAAAACACCTGTGCCTTCCCAATTAGTTTGAGTAATAGGATTAATAGCACGACCAGTAGGGACATTAATACTAAAGTATTTATTTATTTCTATCGGCCTAC
>Ga0209396_1003788_pt1 | contig 15030 bp, 10 predicted proteins | sample GOMGulsemesocosm_6_FD_184638 | JGI IMG/M metagenome (GOLD analysis project Ga0209396, IMG submission 184638) | Methane-oxidizing microbial communities from mesocosms in the Gulf of Mexico - GOM8C Gulf of Mexico (SPAdes) (version 2) | ecosystem: Environmental > Aquatic > Marine > Cold seeps...
TTATCAACACCACTAGATTCCATTGTCGTTATAATTTCCATATTAGGAAATATATTTTCAAAATAATTAATTCTTTTATCTAGATTTTTAACACCATGAAGTAACACATACTCAGCATTCTTATTATTTACTTCCCACTCTTCTCTCTCCTTTTTATTATTTATATATCTAGATTTTAAATCCCAATTTCCTGCGTAAAATCGTGGAAACATGGTAGCGTCTCCATTATACCAAGCTTCATCTCCAAAAGAATCCTCATGAAGTAGCTCCACTTTTTCAGTTAATCCTTGCTCATAAAAGAAATAAGCAGAATTAACTTTTGCTTGTTTTGTTGCATAAGTTGCTGCACCAATAAGCATAATAATATTGGCCCCCCAAGCTACTTTACTTATACCGTTCCATAATTTATTTTTCTTAGTCCAAAACTTACTATTTAATCTAAACGATTCCCAACCAATAATTCCAACAATCATAAAAATTGGTAATACTGAAAATATAAATCGTTCTTGTTGATTTGGGTACATAGTATGAAAAATGGTATAGCCTAACAATGGAATTGTAAGCCAAAATAGTTTTTTAAACTGTTGAGTCGCCCCAAACAACCAAAACGTTCCAAGAATTGGAAAACTAAAGAATGATAACACTACAATATACTTATACCATTGCCAAGCTCCTCCATAATCGTACATAGCGTCTCCACTATTATAAGAGACGTACTCAAGTAATTCAGCAAAAGGTACGCCCCAAATAAAATAATCAATTAAACCTTGTGTTAAAAACGCTCCTATTACAAAACCGATTATCAACCCCATACTCCCTTTCCATTTTTTTAGAACTAACATACACACTCCAAAAAGTAGGTAGAACACCGCTAATTGAAGTCTCACAGAAAATGCTGCTCCAAATAGAATACCTGCAAAAATAAATGCTTTCCATTCATCTTTCATGTCCACTTTCACAATCTGCCAAATCCCAAATAAAAAGAAAGGAATACAAACCATTTCAGTTAAATTTCGAACACCATAAAAAGGAAATGCCCAACCTAATGCAATACACAGCCCAACTATTTTAGCTGTTCTACTTGATGATAACCGCTCTGTAATTTTAAAAGAGATTAAAACAACTAATAAAGATAAAAATGCATGTGCTAGTCGAACTAAAAACATTTGAATTTTGGGATCTTTCAACCCAATAAACTCAGTAAATTCAAAAAATAAATAATGCACACCAGGGTATAACAAGCTATGACCTGCAGGAACAGGGTTTTCAATACCCCTTGCAATTTGACTACTTGGCAACCAATTATTATAGTCATAACCACTCGCCCATGAAGAAGAGGATTCAATTATTAAAAAGTGATCATCATGCATGGCATAACCAGACGAAAAAATGGCTGCCATTACTCTAATAAAAATGGCAAGAATCAATATACTTTTCAACGGTTTTTGTTCCCAATAAGACATTATTATATTCTTCATCATACGAAAGTAATAATTATTATGTTTCTGTCTTATAAAAATCAATAGATAAACTAAATTCAGTACTCAACAAGAATTTATAGCATTGAAGAATCAATTGAATACATTATTTTACAAACTTATATTTGAAAATAGACCAAAGTATTTTAATTCCAGCCATAACAGCACCTTTAATAGTTCCAGACACTTTTGACTCTCCTATTCTAACTTTATAATTAACGGGGACTTCACAAGATTTCATGTTATGCTTAGCTGCTTTAATTTGCATTTCAATAGTCCATCCAAACGTCATCTCAGACATATTTAACTGGATTAACTTATCAAATTTCATAGCTCTAAATGGACCTAAGTCAGAATACTTAACGCCATAAAATAGATGCATCATTCGTGTAGATAACCAATTTCCAAAACGTTGAGGAAAGGTCATAGAACCACTTTCTTTTTGGCCTAGTGCACGAGAACCAATTACCAAATCCATATTTTTTTCAATAATAGGTTGAACTACCTTTGGTAATTCCTGAGGGTAATCTGAATAATCACCATCTAGAAACACTATGATATCTGGTTTAATATCCATTGAATTAGCATAATTTATCCCCTTCATACACGCCCAACCATATCCTTTTTGTTTTTCTTCTAATACAATTGCTCCAGCTTTTTTAGCCATTTCAACAGTTCTGTCGGTTGAATTATTACTACATACTATAACATCCGACACCCATTCTTCTGGAATATCTTCAACAACCTTCCCAATAGATTGCTCTTCATTATACGCGGGAATAATTACTACAATTTTGGAGGTTACATTTGAATTTATTGATGTCATTGGATATCGTTTGAAATAAAAAAGCAATAGTAATACAAATAATTCGAATTAAACGAATCATTTTTTCAATTCATAAAAAGTATCAATCAGTTGACAATTTATTACATATTTTCTTCAATAAACTCTTCCAATACTAAAAGAGACGCTAATGCTAATTGTGAATAATTTTGAGATGAATTTTTAAAATTACCATAGCTTGATTGCCAAAGTGTTGTAATAACATCTTGACAACCACAATCAGGCTTTACCACATGAGTTAATACTTTTTCTACATTCCCTGCACCTGCATGATACACATGTAACACTAATAATCTAAACCATAAATCATATTCCAATTCACCAGAAATCTCTACATTAAATTTTTTCATGATTCGCTTAGCCTCAGGGATGCAAGATGTTCTTAACAAATGCGCTGAACCATAAGCTGACTTATCAAAATCTTTTCGTTCATCCACATATTTATTAACTTTTAAACCGTGTGACCTTGCCACAGATTTCATTAACTGAAATGCACCATAAGCCCCGTTAATTGAATGCTTTAATTTACCAGGACTTTCAATCATTAAAATAGCTTGTGCATACCATGGATCCGTGTTATTATCTTCAAATACTTCAATACCTCTTTTGATACTAGGGTACACTAATTCAAATTCATAAAAATCACTTTTCCCAGTCGTCATAAAAACGCGTTCATTAGAATCTAAGTTATTTAATGATCTTAATTTTGCTTTAGCCAATAACTTTTGGTCGTCATTCAATAAATTCCATTTTTTTACAGACTCCTTATATAAAACTTGACGTGTACGCGCTACATTAAACAAACATGAATCAGGTGATAAGTTCATTATTTTTTGCCAAAACAAAGGTTGATTTAATTCCCCCCAATTTTGTTCTTTTAAACCTGGCGACTTAACAAATACAAATGTATTAGAATCTTTTTCAAATGAAATGGTTTGAATTGAATCAGTTTGGGAAAACGAAAAGGTTGATATTATTAAAAGTAGTAGTGTGAAATATGTATGCATAGTACAAAATTATTATTTTTTTCAGTTAAAATGTATTCAAATAAATCTTATTTATTATCCATTATATGTTAAAAACGTTTGTCATAAATATATATTACATTTGTGGCTTTAAATTAAAACAATGATTAAAAAATTATTTCTATTTATTATTTGCTTAACTTTTATAAGCAATTCTTTTGCCAAAATTGATTTTGTACGTGTTATGTTTAATCATAATGGGGCAAATCAAGCTACAATCGGATGGCACCAGGAAAGTGGTGAAAACCCAATTGTTTATTTTGGAACTGATGATATTTCACCTTCTAATTTCAATAACTACCCTTCTAACCAAAAACCTAATATTAGCAAAAAGTTCAAAGGTATGACAAATAACTTTGTTAGGCTTGAATCATTACTACCTAATACTGCTTATTATTTTGTTATTGCTGATTCTGAAGGTCAATCGGAAAGATATTGGTTCATGACTACTCCAAATGATTCAAATCAAAAACTATCTTTAATCGGTGGAGGTGATTCAAGATCGAGACGCAAACAAAGACAGATGGGTTTTTTAATGGCTGGAAAACTAAATCCTCATGCCATTTTATTTGATGGTGACTATACAGACACTGATACAGAAAATAAATGGAGACTTTGGTTTGAAGACTGGAAATTCACGTATAAAAGCTTTGACAATAAAGTAATTCCTATTATTGCTGCAAGAGGAAATCATGAGTTAACCAATAAAGATTTGGTTAACTTTTTTGATTGTCCTAGTAAAAAGAATTATTATAGTGTAATACTAGGTGGAGACTTGATTAATGTAATTCAATTGAATACCGAAATTAGTATTAGGGCTCAAAAAGGATTTTTAAAAAGAACCTTAAAAGAACACCAAAACTTTTACTGGCAATTACCTCAATACCATAGAGCTTGCCGTCCACACATTAAGTGGAAATTGAGACATCATATTCCAAAAAGCATCTATAGAAATTGGATTGAATTATTCGAGAAAGCTGGTGTAAGAGCCGTTCTAGAATGTGATTCACATATTACCAAAACTACTTTCCCTATTGTTAAATCTAACACTAAAGAAGATGGTGGATTTGAAAGAAATGACGAAAAAGGAATTGTTTATGTAGGAGAAGGATGTTGGGGTGCCCCGCTTAGAACTCCAGATATTAAATGGACATGGACGCAAAATGCAGATAAAGTTGATTCATTTAAATGGTTTACAATTGATCAAAATAAAATGGAAATTAGGACAGTGGCCTATATGAATGCTGATTCAATACAAGGTTTGACTAATGAAACTAGATTTAATATACCTGAAAACATTTCACTTTGGCCAAATAATCAAGAGGTAATAGAAATTTATAAAACGATTAACTGTCCTGAAAAATAAAATTAAAATCCACTACTGTAAGTAGTGGTTTTCTTTTCATTGGATAACATGTATTATAAATCTAAAATCAGTCATAAAAATAACTTATATAGTTCACATCAGAAGATTTAAGGCTTCAATATGGAATTACGAACTAAATTGACAAACAACAATAGACCATGACCAAATTAAAATCTTGGGTTAGTGCATTTAGACTTAGAACCCTACCCTTATCTTTTAGCAATATAATTCTTGGTACCGCTATAGCTATGACCAAGTATGAGATAAATTATTCAATATTTATTTTAATTCTTACCACTACACTTTTACTCCAAATAGTTTCAAACTTAGCAAATGATTATGGTGATGCTAAAAAAGGAACAGATAATGAAAATAGAGTTGGGCCTGAACGTGCTGTACAGTCAGGTAATATATCTTTACCTCAAATGAAAATGGGTATCATCATTTCATCTTTCTTAGCATTATTATCTGGGTTTTATTTACTTTACATTGCCTTTAAAGGTCAATTCGATTTTATGTTTATTACCTTTTTAATCATAGGACTATTGGCTATAGTTGCTGCTATAAAATACACAGTTGGAAAAAAAGCTTACGGTTATTCAGGTATGGGTGATTTATTTGTATTTATTTTCTTTGGGTTGGTTGGTGTCTTAGGAACCTATTTTTTACTAACTAAATCATTTGATATAATGCTAATTTTACCTGCCATTACTATGGGTGGATTTAGTACTGCCGTATTAAACTTAAACAATATGCGCGATATTAAAAATGACGCCGCGGTTGGCAAAAACACTTTAGTCGTAAAAATTGGGTCTGACAAGGCAAAACAGTATCATTACGGTTTATTCTTTTGGTCGTATTTGACATTTATACTTTTTGCTTTTTTCACCTATTCATTACCACTATTTTTAATTTTCATGATTCCTCTTGCATGCGTTGCCATTATACATAGCTTTCATCTAAAAAAGGTAGCTTCAATACAAGACCCTAAAGACTTTGATCCGGAATTAAAAAAGATTGCGTTAAGCAGTTTATTATTTTCTATCTTAATTATTAGCGTTGTAATTATATGTTTTTAATTACCTTAAAAGCGCTATACTTACTTACCTTTTAACATTTCTTATAAAAATAATTGAATTATAATTTCTATCTTAGTTGTTTTAAGCCTTCAACTTTATGAAATATATATTACTAATTGCTTTTATATTTATCGCGTTTTTAAATTTTTCCCAAACTAATCAAAAAAGTTTACTCTGGAAAATTTCGCATAAAGACAGTGAAAAAACTTCATATCTTTATGGTACAATGCACATCAGTGGTAGATTAGCCTTTCATTTAGGTGAAGAATTCTTTGAAGCTATAGAGGAAGTTGATGCTGTTGCCCTAGAGTCAAACCCGATTATATGGTTAGATGAAATTATTAACTCCCCTTATGCAGATGGATATCTAGGTACTTACGGATTTAAAAGTCAAACTTATAAAGGCTTTTACCAAAATGCATTTAAACTGACCCTGCCAGACAATAAAAATTTATCCAAAGCAATTTCAAACGATCATTATTTATCAAATTGGATGTTGTATCGTTCAAGAAAAGGTCAGTCTGATTTTCAAGAAGAAACTTTTTTAGATTTATTTATTTACCAAGCAGGAATGAAATTTGGAAAATCAGTTTACAGTCTAGAAAACTTTAAACAAACTACACACTTTAGTAAAATGGGAAATATGCCTGATGCCAAGAAAAAAGAGAAGTCAGCTTGGTATGAAGAAATGACTGAAGATAAAAATGTAGGTGAATTAATTCGTAACGCGTATAGAAATAAAGATGTATTGTTATTGGACTCTTTACATAGTCAAATTAACACTGATAATTTTATGCATTGGATGCTTGATGTTAGGAATGATATTATGTCTGTTAAGATTGATTCGTTTATTCAAAAAGAAAATACTAGCTTATTTATAGGGATTGGAGCTGCACATTTAGCTGGAGAAAAAGGAGTAATTAATTACTTACGCCAAAAAGGATATACAGTTGAACCTATGTCGACTACAATTACTGACAAAGTTAAAGCTACTAAAGAAAAGTATGACATTAAGAAAAAACAAATCGAATACAATAATCCATTTGAAACTGATTTATTTAGTTTAAAAGTACCTGGAACAATGTATAAAACACCTTCTAGTTCTACTTATCAAAGGCAATTTTTCTCACCTGAATTAACAAATGGTTCATACTTCTCAGCAAAAATTATAAGTACTTACAGCTATTTTTCAAAAACAAATCAAGCTGATTACTTATTAAAAATTGACAGTATATTATTTGAAAGTATTCCAGGAGATATCATCTCTAAAACATCTATAACAAATAATGGCTATGAAGGAATTGACATCTTGAATAAAACGACAACAGGAAATTTTCAGCGTTACCAAATATTCTTAACGCCACTAAATGTAATTCTTTTTAAAATGGGAGGAAAAGATAGTTTTGCTAAAGATATGGGAGATGGCTTTTTCAAATCTATACAGCTTAAACAAACTAACAGGGATTGGACGTATTTAACTGCTTTTAACAACGATTTTGAAGTCAAATTGCCAGCCTACTACAACATCAAAGGGAATGAGAATATAACATCACTGTATCATCATTTTGAAGTTGAGGCATTTGATAAATCTGACTCTAATTATTACTTCATGAAACGCGCATCACTTTATGATTATAACTTTATTGAAACTGACCAGTTTGAGTTAAACAGAATTGCTGATCAATTTTGCGAAAATTTAGATATAGATACAGTTGATATTACAATTTTAGAAGGTACCGAATTTCCAACTGCTAGAGCAAGTACACTTACTCCAGATGGACAATTTATGGAATTAAAAATAATAATAAAAGGTGCATTTTATTATGTATTAGCTAATGTATCATCAACTAAAAAGGAGCAGAATGCCTTTTTTGACAGTTTCCATTTCCATAGTCTTTCATACAATTATGACTTTATAGAAAAAATAGATTCAACTTTACTTTTTAAAACTAAATCAAATTATTTATACCCCAATAAATATGCAGATATCTATTCTAAAGCAAAATCAATTAAACAAGAAAATTTAAAAAAGAAAAAAGAAGATTTAACTTACAAACATAAGTATGAAGAACGTACTTATTATTCTGAAAATTTTGAACGCATAGTTGTAAGTATGTATAAATATCATGACTATGCTGAATATGCAAACATAGACTCATTATGGAGTTCTGAACTTAATTATATCTCTAAAGACAATAAATTAATACTAAAACGTAAGCAATCTAAAATTGAAAATGGGCTAAACTATTTAGAAGCTGATTTTACGGATACAAATAGTTGCAGAATGATTAAAACTAAGTTTATTCTAAAGGAGGGCGCACTATATTCTTTACAAACAACACTTGATACAATCCAGACTCCAAGTTTATTCATTCAAAATTTCTTTAATAGTTTTGAACCGCTAGATACTGTAATTGGAAAATCTATATTTACAGACAAATCGGATACATTCTTTGAGGCCATATATAGCAAAGATTCTTTGAAAATTGAAAATGCTTTAAAGTCAGTTATAACTCATGTTAATTTTAAAGAAGATGACATTAAAAACATGATAAAAACAATTGACAGCTATAATTTCCCTTCAAAACATATTGGTGTAAAAACACAATTAATTTCAGATTTGGGTAAAATTAATGACAAGTCTGTAGTTCCCTATTTAGTTAATTTATATCCAATTGTTGAAGATACATCAATGTATCAAATCGCAATTTTAAGAGGGCTAGCCAACCAAAAAACTAAAAAATCATTTCAACAATTCGTTAAACTATTAGACCACGACATTCCTTTAGCTTCCAAAGATAAAAATTTGTATTCTGTATTTTATCCTTTCTATGATACTCTTACTATTGCAAAAGAAATTTACCCCGAATTATTAGACTATGCCTTTGTGGATGACTATAAACGATCAACTTATGCCTTACTTTCAAATTTAGTAACCGAACAAAAAATTAAAGGAAAAGCTTATAAAAGTAGATATAAGCAAATCTTAAGAGAAGCTAAGATTGAATTAAAAAGTCAAATTAGTTATGAACAAGCTGAACAAGCCAATCAAGAGAGCTCATATTACTTTTCAAGTTATAAAAATGAAGGAAATGATTTATTAGTCAACTACGCTACCTTATTGTTACCATTTTATACTAAACCTGCTGTAAAAGAATTCTTTTTAAAACTTGCTAAAGTTGAAGATTATATGATCAATACAGATATTTACTCAACTATGGTTAAATTGAATCTAGAAGTAGATCCTGAAATATGGACCAAACTTTCAGCAGACAATATTAATAGAAGCTATTTATATAGTACACTTAATAGAATTGATCGTTTAGATTTATTTCCTCATGAATTCAAAACTCAAAAATTGATTGTTGAATCTTTACTTTATGATCGAAAATTTGATATAGAAAAAGATAGTATGGAATATATTACAAGAAAAGAAATCACATACCATTCAGATACTGCTTATGTTTATTTTTACAAAAGTAAAACTCAAAAATCTGACGATTGGTCATTAGATTATGTCGGTTTACAACCTTTAGATAAGACAAAAGTTAATGTGGATTATAAAATAAGAGAGACTAATATTAAAATTGAAAAGCATAAAACGATTGATGAAATTATTGAGGAAGAATTAAAATCAATACGTCTTGATGGACATAAAAGAGCAAAGAGTTCTGATGATTATTCAAATTGGTTTTAATGAAACAGCAAATAATAAATATATTAATCATTGATGATTCAACAGACTCTGTTGAAAACTTATACACCATTTTAAGGTCACCTGGAAACAATATATTTATTGCAAATTCAGAAAAAGAAGCCTACACAATTCTTACTGAAAAAAAGTTTGCCCTTATCCTATGTTCAGCAGAAATTAAAGGCTTAGATTTTTATCATTTCATTGACCAGATATCTTCAAAATATTTAGACGACAATACATTTATTATTGCTACTGCTCAAAATGGCGAGAGTGTTTTTAACCTAGTTAAAGGAATGCAAAAAGGTGTAGTAGATTACCTTTTGAAACCATACCATATTAACTTGGTAAAAGCTAAAATTAATGTTTACAAACGTCTGTATTTTAAAAATAGAAGAATTTCAAATTTAATAGAAAATATCTTACCTAAAAAGACAATTAACGAATTCAAAAAAACAGGGAAATCCACTCCTCAAAAACACAAAAATTGTACTGTATTATTTACTGATTTTGTTGATTTTTCGAGTAAAGCACCCAATTTAACACCAAAGGAATTAATTACTAAATTAGACCATTATTTCTCAAAATTTGATGAAATCATTCAAAAATATAAATTAGAAAAAATAAAAACAATTGGTGATGCTTATATGGCCGTTGGCGGAGTTAATGAACATTCCGTTAATATTGAATTAAGAACAGCTCTAGCAGCCTTAGAAATTAGAAATTTCATGGCTAATGAAATACAAACTAAAAAAGCATTAGGACAAGACTACTGGGATATAAGAATTGGTATTCATTCCGGAGATTTAATTGCTGGAGTTATTGGTTCTTATAAATTTTCATTTGACGTTTGGGGCGATACAGTTAACGTAGCTGCAAGATGTGAACAAAACTCAAAACCTCATCATATAAATATTTCAGAGACATTTTATAACACAATTCAATCTTTTTTTAATTTTACATATAGAGGAGAAATTGAAGTTAAGAATTGCGGAATAATCAAGATGTACTTTTTAGATTCTATTGTTGATATGTATTCGCTTTATCATAAAGGAAACAAAGCTAATATTGAATTAAGGCAATTGGCTGGATTGCCATCAGAAGATTTTATAGGCTTAAGAAATTTTATAATTTCAAAGTTAAAAGCAGAGCTGGCTGATGATCTAGTCTACCACTCTATTGAGCATACATTAAATGTGGAACGTGAAGTTCAAAAGTATGCCGACCTAGAAGGTTTAGATAAAGTTTGTATTATGCGATTGCGAACCGCAGCTTTGTTTCACGATTCTGGTTTTTTAATAGCCTATGATAATAATGAAGAAATTGGAGTTAAAATTTTAAATAAATATGCTCCTGAGTTTGGTTTTGACTCTTCTGAATTAAAAATAATTAGTGCAATTATTTTAGCAACCAATAACAAAATAGAGCCTATTACTTTATCTGAAAAAATAATGTGTGATGCCGATCATGACTATCTTGGAAGGAAAGATTATCATCATATTGCTGAAAAACTTAATTTAGAATTAGCTACTTATAAAGGGAAGTTAAGCTCGAAAGATTGGATAAAATTTCAAATACATTATTTAGAAAAAAGACATATATTCTATACTACTTCCGCTTATAACTTGCGCCAACAAGGGAAAGAAAAAAGAATAGATGAGTTAAAAAAGCATCTAAAAGTTAATCTAGTTACTTCAAAATAATTTTTTTAGTAACGCTTGCTCTATTAGTTGTTAAACTTACATAATACGCTCCTTTTGGTTGATTTGATAAATCAACTTCAAAATAATTTTGACTACTATTTAGTGCATTGAATACACTTACTCCCGAAATAGTAGAAATAGTCACACTAAATGATTCATTTGACCTTGGTACTTCAATAGAAACCTTACCAGTAGATGGATTTGGATAAGTTTTAAATTCAAATTCATTAGATAATTCATCATTTGAAAGCAATTCTATGACTACTGTTTGGATAGTATCTTTGGTGCAACCATTTTGATAAGCCGTATGCTGTACATAATAATTATCAACATTCAAATACGTATGAATTGGGTTTAATAAATTAGAATACGCTCCATCTCCAAAATCCCATCTTACAGAATCGGCATGTTCTGAATTGTCAAAAAAGTTAATTATATTAACCCCATTAGAAACGTAACTAAAATCAGAAACTAAATCAAACGTTCCAATTCTCCAATTTTGAGAATAATTCAATACCGTAGTATCTGCCAAAACTTGATATTGACTAGCCTCTTGCGGACTTAGTCCTCCTAAAACAGTTGTTCCAAATGATGGTTTATTAAAAATTGAAGCATAAAAAGTACAAGCTGTAATATAAGATCCTTTATCATTCGGATGAATATCTCCAGTCCCCCCCCACAACATAACGTCTTGATTTTCATTCCAAGCTGTTTTTAACGCTTCCCCTACAGGAGCAAAACATTGTTGAGTTGAATCTGCCAATTGAGTTAAATTAGTCTTTATTAATTCCATAGTTTCATTATATTGAATCAAATTAGCAGCCGTGTTACCCCAAACACCATAAGATATTTCGTAATACACAATTTTAGCACATGGATTGTAATACAAAATAGAATCAGCTAACTGCCTAGCACGTTGCAATGTAGAAGCTATTGGCTCCGAATAACCAGGAGACTCATTTGAACCAGGTTGTAAAACAACATAATCCCAACCTCCAGTTTTAAAATGATTATAGACGTTACTATCATTCACATGATTTATAAACCCAGTTCCTCCTGGCGCATATACAGTTACTGAAGTAGTATCAAACTTTGAATTTGCAATCGCTTCAAAGGTTTGAGGCATGTCATTGAAATAAGTTATACTATTACCAATAAACAATACTTTAGTTGAGTCTTGTGCATATATATAGCTACAAAACATCATCAATAAAAACAAAATGTTTTTCATTAAAATTAATAGTTTTGAGACAAAGATAGGGTATACAAAACTAAAATTCAAAACTTATTTTTCTAGAAAGAGTTAAAAAACCAATTATCAACTCTTAAAAACGATTTTGAATGCTTAAATTTACAACAATTAAAAGATAGTGAGTCAATCAACCAACCCAAATAAAGACAAAATTGCGCAATTAATTGCTTCCAAAAAAAAGCATTTAAAGCACTTAACAGCTGACGTATTATTCAGTCAAATTATTGATGGATCTATACAAGCTTTAAGTGAAACCATTACACTATTAGAAAGTAAAAACAATGCAGATTATTTAAAAGCACAAGACATTATTAAAAAGGTCATTCCATATGCTTCCAAATCCATTAGAATAGGAATCACAGGTGTACCAGGCGTTGGGAAAAGTACTTTTATTGAGAGCTTTGGAACCTATTTAACTGAAAAAGGACATAAAGTAGCCGTTTTAGCTATTGATCCTAGTAGTGAAAAGTCAAGAGGAAGTATTTTAGGAGATAAAACCAGAATGGCAAACTTAGCGGCTAACAAAAATGCATACATCCGCCCTACTGCCTCATCTGGTTCCTTAGGTGGTGTTGCACAAAAAACAAGAGAAAGTGTTTTGCTATGTGAAGCTGCTGGTTTTGATGTGATATTAATAGAAACTGTTGGCGTTGGTCAATCTGAAATAGCAGTTCACTCCATGACAGATTTCTTTTTACTATTAATGTTAGCCGGTGCTGGTGACGAACTTCAAGGTATAAAAAGAGGAATAATGGAAATGGCAGATTCTATTCTAATTTCAAAGGCAGATGGTGAAAATGTGAAATACGCCAATATTGCTAGGTTAGATTATAAAAATGCGTTACACCTATTCCCTGCTAATGCAAATAATTGGATTCCAAAAGTAGAAACGCTAAGTTCTTTAGAAAATCATGGTGTTGAAAAAATTTGGAATATCATTACTGACTTTAAAAAAATGACTACTGAAAATAGACATTTTGATTTAAAAAGAACTAAACAACAAAAATTTTGGATGAATGAAAGTCTAAAAGACCGTGTGTTAAATGATTTTTATTCAAACACGCTATATCTACAAAATAAAAAAGAAATTGAAAGCCAACTGGACGAAGGTGAAATCACCTCTTTTCAAGCTGCCGAACTATTATATAATATAACCTACCAAAATAAAAAAACACAATGATATTTGAATTAAAAGAAGATCAAGAATTTATTCAATTAAATAATTTACTACAAGTAAAACAAATTGCACAAACTGGTGGACATGCCAAAATTTTGATCCGAAATGAAGAAGTTATGGTAAATGGTGAAGTTGAAACACAAGTCAGAAAAAAAATTAGATCAGGAGATGTTATTGAGATTGATTCACTTAAAATTGAAATCAAATAGTAATAATTGACACTATTTATCAACAAAATTTAAAAAAAGAGGAATATAAATATTTATATTCCTCTTTTTTTTTATTTTTACGTAGATGGATTATAATGAAGAAAAATTTAAGCAACACATCAAAGAAGTAGTTGCTACAACCGATATAGATTCTGATAGACCTTTAACATTGTCTGAATTAAAAGAATTAGCCCTTAGTATGGGATTATCTGATTCTGATTGGGACAAATTACAAAGCGAAGCTGAAGGCCACTTAAATGTTGCTGAAAGACATTTAGCCGCACGCAATTTTGTTGATGCTGTTAATGCAGCTGACAAAGCCACTGCCATAAATCCATATATTAAAAATGGAAATTCAATTTTAGCTCAAGCTTATTTGATGCAATGGATTGACGACAATGATGAAGAAAAAAGAAATAAAGCAGAATTTTACGCCAGAAAAGAAATTAAAGTTGATCCCAACGATAAAAGAGCAATTAACGTTTTAAGTACAGTTCAAAACAAAAAACGAATCTCTGGTGAAGGGGCTAAAATTAAAAAGTACATTTTTATTGGTGTAGGTATTGTTGCAATCCTTTTACTTTTTAGTGTTTTTTCTAATTCATCTAGTAGTGATACCGCTATAAAAAATCAGTTAATTGATGCAGAAGAAAATGTAGCCGCTAAGTGGGGAGATATTCAAGCAGCAGTAGACAGAAAAGAAAATCTTGAATCAAAGACTAGCTCAACTATTGAAATTGAAGGTGCTGAAAACAGAATTAACTTTGCTAGGAAAGACTATAACAAAGCAGTAAAAGTCTATAATAGTTTAGTAAAAAAGAATAGTGATGATTTTCCTGAATATAAAACTAAAGATTACTTTGAATAACAATATATGAAACACTTATTTTTATTACTTTTTGTTGGCATATCTTTCTTTGCTGCAACCCAAATATCCTCTATAGATGACATTGAAAACCCTAGGGTGGCTAATGACAGTTGGATCGCTAATCCTGATTATGTTGTAAACAATTTAGAAGCCCAGCAATTAAATACAAAATTACAAGAAATTGAAAGAGAAACTAAGTATGAAGTTGCCGTTGTACTTGTAAATAGTATTAATGGTAATGTGGCTTATGATTTTGGATTAGATCTATTTAACAAATGGGGAGTAGGAAAAAAAGAAAGTGATAATGGATTATTAATCCTATTAGTGACCGACAC
>Ga0209396_1003790_pt1 | contig 15026 bp, 15 predicted proteins | sample GOMGulsemesocosm_6_FD_184638 | JGI IMG/M metagenome (GOLD analysis project Ga0209396, IMG submission 184638) | Methane-oxidizing microbial communities from mesocosms in the Gulf of Mexico - GOM8C Gulf of Mexico (SPAdes) (version 2) | ecosystem: Environmental > Aquatic > Marine > Cold seeps...
TGATGTAGTATCAGATCAAGATGATGTTGACGACTTATTATCAAGTTTAGGTTTCTAAGAGGGAGAACTGCTGCATGAGTTTTGAACTAGATGAAGATATTTTGCAGGATTTTTTGGTTGAAGCCGGAGAAATTCTCGAATTATTATCTGAGCAGCTTATAGAATTAGAAAATAACCCTGAAGATTCTGATTTATTAAATGCAATCTTTAGAGGTTTTCACACTGTAAAAGGTGGTGCTGGTTTCTTGGCGATGACGGAGCTAGTAGATGCTTGTCATGGTGCTGAAAATGTATTTGATATTTTACGTCAAGGGCAACTGAGTGTAACTCCTGAACTGATGGATGTTATATTGCAAGCACTTGATTGTATAAATGTCATGTTTGCTTGCATACAAAGTAGAGAGAAGCCTGAACCTGCTGATCCTACTTTACTTAAGGCTATGCATGATCTTTGTAAACCTCCAAGTGAAAAAGTTACCGCTCCCCCTGAAGTTGACCCACCTGTAGCACAAGGTCCTACAGAGAGTTCAGATTCTGATTTTGACGATGTATTGTTTGATATGGACGATACAAGTACTGACGATACAAGTATTGATGATATTTCGGAAGACGAATTTGAAAGTTTATTAGATGAACTTCATGGCGCTGGCAAGGGGCCTATAGTCGAGAATAAACCTGAAATATCTGTTGGCACTCCAGATGGTGATATAACTGATGATCAATTTGAAAATCTATTAGATGAATTACATGGTGTCGGCTCTTTTGGTGAAACTGAAAGTGCGGAGAAACCGGCTGAAAAAAATAATGTTATTGCTCCTACTGTAACTTCTGATTCTGAAGATATATCTGATGATGAGTTTGAAGCTTTATTAGATGAATTACACGGGAAAGGTCAAGGTCCAAAATCTGTAGAACCAACTCCTCCAGCCAAGCCTGTAGTTGCGAATAAACCTAAGGTAGTGAAAAAAGAAAAAGTAGTAGCAAAGCCTGCGGCGAAACCTAAAGTCGAACCTAAACCGAAAGTAGAATCAAAACCTAAAGTATCAGAGAAACCCGCAACCAAGGCTCCAGCTGTTCAAGCGGAAACAACCGTTCGTGTAGATACTAAGCGTTTAGACCAAATTATGAATATGGTTGGTGAACTAGTTTTAGTTAGAAATCGATTAGTTAGTTTAGGTGCGACTAATAGTAGTGAAAGCATGAACAAAGCGATTTCAAATCTAGATGTTGTTACTGCTGATTTGCAAAGTGCTGTTATGAAAACAAGAATGCAGCCTATTAAAAAAGTATTTGGTCGCTTTCCAAGAGTTGTTCGTGACTTAGCACGTAGTTTGAAAAAAGATATAAATTTACTGCTTGTAGGTGAAGATACCGATTTAGATAAAAACCTTGTTGAAGCATTGGCCGACCCGTTAGTGCATTTAGTGAGAAACTCTGTTGATCATGGTATCGAAATGCCAGATGAACGTGAAGCAACTGGTAAGTCTAGAACTGGTACAGTTACACTTGCTGCTTCTCAAGAAGGCGATCATATCCTGTTAACTATAACAGATGATGGTGCCGGAATGGACCCAAATAAATTAAAAGATATCGCAATAGGTAAAGGCGTAATAGATGCAGATTTTGCATCGAGAATGACAGATAATGAAGCCTTCAATTTGATTTTTGCCCCCGGTTTTTCTACTAAAGAGGAAATTTCAGATATTTCTGGCCGTGGTGTAGGAATGGATGTAGTTAAAACCAAAATTACACAGCTAAATGGTTCTATTAATATAGAATCACAAAAAGGCACAGGTACGACACTTGAAATTAAAGTACCTTTAACTTTGGCTATATTACCTACGTTAATGGTACTTGTAGAAGAGCAAACATTTGCACTACCTCTGGCATGTGTAAATGAAATATTCCATCTTGATTTATCTAAAACGAATGTTGTTGATGGGCAACTGACTATCATTGTTAGAGATAAAGCAATTCCATTATTTTATCTTGAACGTTGGCTAGTTAAAAATCCATCTTCGGTTGCTGATCAACGTAGAGGTGATGGACATGTAGTGATAGTTCAATTAGGAACACAACAAGTTGGCTTTGCCGTCGATTCACTAATAGGGCAAGAGGAAGTGGTAATAAAACCGCTTGATGCTTTATTACAAGGAACACCAGGCATGGCTGGAGCGACAATAACATCTGATGGCGGAATAGCGCTTATTTTAGATGTGCCTAATTTATTGAAGCACTATGCTGGAAAAGTAAAATAACTAAATGAGTAAACTGAATGACAATTAAAGTTTTAGTTGTTGATGATTCAAGTTTTTTTAGACGAAGAGTCAGTGAAATATTAAATCAAGATCCAGAATTAGAAGTAATTGACACTGCAAATAATGGTAAAGAGGCGGTTGAAAAAGCCGCTAAAATCAAGCCAGATGTAATTACTATGGATGTTGAAATGCCTGTACTTGACGGTATAAGCGCAGTTAAACAAATAATGAAGGCATCTCCTGTGCCGATATTAATGTTTTCATCTTTAACTCATCACGGCGCAAGTGCAACATTTGATGCACTTGATGCTGGTGCGTTAGATTTTTTACCCAAAAAATTTGAAGATATTGCGAGAGATAAAGAAGAAGCAATTAGGTTATTACAACAAAAAGTAAAAGAAATTGGTAAACGTAGATTAAGTCGATTTACAAGAACTCCACCTACTATAGCTGAAAAACCTGCCCTAAAGTCACGGCCAGTTAAGGCTACTGAAAACAACTTTGATGCCAGAAGAAGGGTATCTCAAGATGTAAGAGCGACAGGAAAAAAATATAAAATAGTTGCTATTGGTACATCAACCGGTGGACCTGTTGCTTTGCAAAGTATATTAACGCAATTACCAGCAAACTTTCCACACCCAATCTTATTGATACAGCATATGCCTGCAGCTTTTACGCCTGCATTTGCAATTCGTTTGAATTCTCTATGTAAAATCCAAGTCAAAGAAGCACAAAACGGTGACCTATTAAAACCTGGGATTGCTTATTTAGCCCCCGGTGGGAAACAAATGCTTGTAGAGGGTCGTGGAACGAGTCAAAAAATACGTATTTATGAAGATGATGGCGCTAGGGTAACTTATAAACCAAGTGTAGATATTACGTTTGCAAGTGTAGCAAAGAGCTACACCGACTCTGTATTAGCCGTTGTTTTAACAGGTATGGGTGCTGATGGCAGAGATGGAGCTCGATTGCTTAAACAAGCGGGTTCTAAAATATGGGTTCAAGATGAAAAAACATGTGTTGTATACGGTATGCCTCAAGCCGTAGCAAATGCAGGATTGGCAGATGCAAATATTCCACTACCAGATGTTGCGAATAGAATAACAAGAGAAGTCGGTTGTGGATAAGTTATCAATTTCAGGATTGTTTATTGCAATTTTTGCGATTGGCTTTGGTTATTGGTTCGAAGGTGGGTTGTTATTAAGTTTGGTTAACTATTCCGCGCTTCTTATTGTTATCGGCGGTACTTTAGGCGCTGTAATGTTGCAATCTCCGGCAGGGATTTTTCTTCAAGGAATTAAAATGTTTTCTTGGATTATAAAACCACCTCATTACCCAGTTGATAAAGGAATTTCACAAATAAAGTCGTGGTCAAATAAGGCACGTCAAGACGGCTATCTATCTCTAGAAAATGAAGCGTTAAATAGTAAGGATTATTTTATTTCTAAAGGTCTTAATATGATGATTGATGGTGTTGCACCTGAGCAATTCAGAGAAACAATGGAAGTAGAATTGATTTTGCATCGTGAAGCATTACTTAAATCGTCAAAAATTTATGAAGCCATGGGAGGTTATAGTCCAACGATTGGAATTTTAGGTGCTGTATTAGGTTTAATACAAGCTATGAACTTTATCAAAGAACCTGAACTACTTGGCGCAGGTATTGCCACTGCATTTGTAGCCACTATTTATGGCGTGGGATTTGCAAATTTACTTTTCTTGCCAGTTGCAAATAAACTTAAATGTATCGTTGAAGAGCAAATGATGTACCATGAATTATTGGCTGAAGGAATGTTATCTATATTACAGGGTGAAAGCCCAAGTAATATAGAGTTAAAGCTTTCAGCATATCAAACACAAAAACATTACTCTCAAGTTAATACGATTAAAGGTTGAGCTACTTAGTATTATGAGGCGTTATCGTAAGTCTGCATTTGAAAATAACCATGATAATTTAGATCGTTGGCTAGTTTCTTATGCCGATTATATGACACTCATGTTTGCTTTTTTTGTTGTTTTATATTCTTTAGCTATTACGAATGAAGATGAATTTAAAATTTTATCTGATTCACTAGAACAAGTTTTCGATAAAAGTACAAATCAGCATGAGCAAGATGGCTCTGGAGTGAAAGGTGAAGGGCTTTTATCAAAAAATGCAATAGATACTGAATTTGTTTTATATGGAAATTCTATTAAAGATGAGGAAAAAGGCCCCGAATTAGTTGATGGTTTTGGGGATTTAGCAAATTTAAAACAAAAAAAACTTGGTAGCCCATTAGATTCATTGGAGCAAGATCTCAAAACAGCTTTGTCTGATGAAATAGAGAAAGGACAGGCAAAATTAGAATTAAATAAAGACTGGTTAACAATAGAGCTAAATTCCGGTTTGTTATTTGGCAGTGGTAGTTCAGCTTCCACCAAAGCAATTAAGCAGGTTGTTTCTAGAATTTATGGTGTTATTAATCGTGTAGAGAATTATATTAGGGTCAGAGGTTATACTGATAACCAGCCTATCAATAATGAAGTATTTAGTTCTAACTGGCAGTTATCTGTAAGTCGTGCAACTCAAATGTTACTGGCATTAGAGAGTGAAGGGATTAATCCAGCAAGAATGGCAATAGAAGGATATGGACAATATGCCCCATTTTCAAATAATAACTCAGAAAAAGGGCGTGCTGAAAATAGAAAAGTTGTGATCGCACTTTCAAAATTTGGTATCTTTTCTAAGAATCACTCACCTAGTTCTGAATCTGAGGCTTTAGCAGAAAATAAAAAAGAATTAGAGAGTGAATTAGAAGAAATTCAAAAAAAAGTGAATGAAAAAGATGATAAAACCATCAAAATTATTAAACTACCTGATGGTGGAATACGTATAACAACACGAGAAAAAGAGCAGTAGAAAGGATTAAGTTTGAAAATTTGGACAGTAGCGAATCAAAAAGGTGGTGTAGGTAAAACAACAACCACAGTAACTTTAGGTGGCATACTTGCATCTAAAGGCAAGCGAGTATTACTCATTGATACTGATCCTCATGCATCCTTAACATATTACTTTGGAATTGATTCTGAAGAATTAGAAGTGAGTGTTTATGATGTTTTTTCTAGAAATAAAGGAATGAATAAAGAAGAAATATTACAAGCATTGTGTCCTTCAACAATGGAAAATTTAGATATTTTGCCTGCTACCATGGCAATTGCAACTTTAGATCGTAGTATGGGTAATAAAAGTGGAATGGGCTTAATTTTAACTAAAGCTTTAGCTAAAATTGCAGATGAATATGATTATGCAATTTTGGATTGTCCTCCTGTATTGGGGGTTTTGATGGTTAATGCATTGGCTGCAAGTGAGCGGATTTTAATCCCGGTTCAGACAGAATTTTTAGCTTTAAAAGGTTTAGACCGTATGATGAGAACAATGCAGTTAATGCAAAGTTCACAGTCTAAGAAATATAAACATACAATTATTCCGACTATGTATGATAAACGTACAAAAGCTTCTTTGGAAGCTTATAAAACATTGCGTGCCACATATGAAGATACAGTTTGGCCTGGAGTGATCCCAATAGATACTAAGTTTAGAGATGCAAGTCTCGCGATGAAATCACCAATAATATATTGCCCAAAATCTCGTGGGGTTTACGCATATTTGACATTATTAGAACACCTGAAAATGCTAGATAAAGACTCTGCCTCAGAGGCTATAAATGAATAAGCCTTTATTTGCGAATGAAAAAATAATGAAACAATACCTGACGGCTTTATTAACAGAAGACGAGGTATTAAATAAAGCTGTTTTACAACCAGTTGAAAAGTTACTTGAACAAGTTGTTGAACCAAAAGAAGTACAAGTTATAAAAAAAGCGTTTAAACCCGCTAAAATCGAAACTAAGCCTAAGCAAGATGAAGAAAAACCACCTACAATCTCTATATTAGTAGATGAAATTAATGAAATACAAAAGCAAGAAAGTGTTTCTAATATAAAACAAGAAGCGGAGTATCGCACTGGGGAGTTTCAAGCCTTATTTTTTACAGTTGCCGGATTAACTTTAGCAGTGCCTCTCAAGTCTTTAGGTGGGATCCATAAGTTAGATGAAATAAATAAAGTATTTGCAAAACCTAAATGGTTTAAAGGTGTCATGCTCCATAGAGGTACTAAATTAAATGTTATTGATACCGCACAATGGGTAATGCCAGAAAAATATAATGAAGATCTTGAACAGAGTTTAAATTATCAATACCTTATAATGTTAGGCGAAACAAATTGGGGTTTACAAGCGGAGAGCTTAATTAATAACGTTACTTTACAAAGTGATGATGTTAAATGGAGAGAGCAGTCAGGGAAGCGACCTTGGTTAGCTGGTTTAATAAAAGATAAAATGTGTGCTTTGATTGATGTTGATTCATTAACTGAATTACTCGAACAAGGGTTAGATAGCAAAGAATTTTGAAAAATAAATATCACGAATGAAAATAATCGCGTGGGAGCATGAATATGAATGAACAAAGAATAACATCAGTAAATGCAGATGCAAATGATGATGTCCTACAATGGGTGACATTTCGATTAGAAAATGAAACTTACGGTATTAATGTAATGCAGGTACAAGAAGTATTACGTTATACGGAAATAGCTCCTGTTCCTGGCGCACCTAGTTATGTATTAGGCATTATAAACTTACGTGGTAATGTAGTCACTGTCATAGATACTAGTACCCGTTTTGGTTTGTCAGGCTTAGATGTAACAGATGATTCTCGTATCGTAATAATTGAAGCTGAAAAACAAGTGATTGGCATTTTGGTTGATAGCGTAGCAGAAGTGGTTTATTTAAGACGTTCTGAGATTGATAGTACGCCAAATATTGGTACAGAAGAAAGCGCTAAGTTTATTCAAGGTGTTTCTAATCGTAATGGACAGTTATTAATTTTAGTTGATTTAGATAAGCTATTAAGTGAAGAAGAGTGGAGAGATTTAAATGATTTTTAGTGTTTCCTCTCTCATATTGAATCAAGTTTTCATAGGTTGTTAGAGTTGGAAAATATAGCAATAATTACATCCGTTTTAAGCTTGGTAGTATCGTTCGTCATTATTTCTTTTTTATTTTTAGAAAATAAAAAAAATAAAAGCTGTAATAAAGAACTAAATAAAAAGTTTTCAGAATTAAAGCAGCAAAATATAATTATTCGTAGTGAAATCGACGAATTACGAGGCGGTTTATTGAATATGGGTAAACGTATTTTGCAACTAGAACAAACGAGTCAAGAGCTTTCACAAAATCAACAAGAGCTTCAATATAGTGATCCTGACTCTAAAATGTATTCTCGCGCTGTAAAGATGGTTGAGTTAGGTGCTCAATTAGATGAAGTGATGAAAGAGTGTGAGTTACCTAGAGCTGAGGCTGAACTTTTACTTTCTCTTCATCAACAAAAATAATTAACCTTGATTTAGAAATTTTATGGCGTGACTACTTCCACAACATTGCTGTTTTGGAAGTAGGTTTATGCTTTTATATTTAAACTCCCTGTTAGCCCTTGCCATCCAGGAGGAAACTTTCCTTGTATTACATATGAAAATGCAATTAACTCAGCAATGAGAATGTAGAGCTCTTTAGGGATCTCTTGTCCTAATTCTAACGTTTTTAATGTGTCAGCTAATACTTTATCTTCATGTATTAAAATACCTTTATCTTGAGCCTCTTTAATAATATGCTCAGCAAATTCTCCAAACCCTTTTACTGATACGCTAGGTGCCGAGCTACCATCATAAAGAAGCCCTATTGCTGATTTTTGTTCCTTACCTTGAACATTGTCTTTATCCATAACTAAACCTTAATATTTATAATTGAATGCTGTTTATAGATATCATCATTGTGCTTCCCACCTTGTTCAATTTTCATTTTTCCTACTGAGAGTCCTTGCTCTATTAATCTTAGTTTAAGCATCTTTATATAGGGTTCAGCTTTAATTATTAAATCTTGGTTTGCGCTTAAAAAAGTACATTCAACATTTTTATCCATCAGCTGTGCATGCGCTTGAAGTTGGCCTAAAGTTTCAAAATCAAAATTTAAACGTATAAACCAAACATCTTTGAGCTCACCATCATCTTTACTCTTTTTATAACGGCCTAAATTTATTTCAGTTTGTTTAACTGTTTCAGCTAACTGCATGGGTAATAGAAATTGTAAAATCGAATTCGATAAATTATCAGTTTGGTTATTTATTGATTGGCTTTGAATCAGTTGTTGTTGTGAAAGCTGTACAGTTTGCTGGATTTGTCCTAATTCTTGTAATAAAGCCATACCTGGTTTTGTATTTGTTTCTTTAATGATATTTGTTGTTTTTGTTTTTAATCCAGGAAAAATAAGTTGTAATAATTGATCTAGTTTCTGAGGTGGTTTAGTTGCTAGGTTAGTACTTTCTTCTGACTGTTGATTTACCGAGTAAGAAACTAACAAGCTCAGAGCAAGATCTTGAAGTGAACTTTTAAATGAGTTCATACTCTCGTTTTTATTGAGTAAATTAGGCTGTATTGACGATAATATTTCAGTACGTATTTTATCTGCGGATATATTAGCTGGGTTGATCATTTTACTAAAAGCCTGGTTTACTAGCTTATTCAAGTCGGGTGTTTGGGTACTGTTTTTAACACTAAATATATTGCTAGGTCGAATGTTTTGTGACATTGATATGTTTCTTTTAGTATCAAATTCTTGAAGTTTACTCTTGTCTATAGAAGGAACTGACTTTGACTGAGATTTTGTTGTATCCGAATTAACTGGAACATGAATTTCAGTAGTACTTTTTTTTATGCTACTTGATAGAGCTCTATATTTATTATCGACAGAAAATTCTGACTTTGATTGAGTTTTTTTTGTATCCGCATTAACTAGATTACTCTGCGAGTTAGTATCTTTGTTTAAGGTATTATTCGAAAATAATTTTGATTTAATTGGGGTTGATATTAATTTTACATTCACTTGAGTATCAGACTGTTTTTGTGAATGTGTAGGCAAATATTTTGAAATTGTATTTATATTTTTACTCTTTTTCGACTTTGACGCTGCATTATCTATATTATCAGGCACAGAACTTTCTGTAGATTTTTTTACTTGTTGTCTAGCATCAAACCTTACACTTGTTGTTAAAGCAGTTTTAAAGGTGTTTACTATTTTTTTAAAGGGTGTTTCAGAATGACTACCTTTTTGATTTGTTAAATCTTTAATTTCATTTTGAGTCTGCTTTGTGATTTTAATTTCTGTTTCACCTTTTGATTCACTTCTTAATGAAGAAGAGGCGGTGAGATGTGGATTGATTTTATTTACTAATGACGTATTTATGCTCTTTGCTAAGTTGAGTACTATGGGGGGAGAAATAGGCTCTAGTTTTGTGATGTTTTCTTGACTTACAAGTTTTGCACTTTGCCACTGAGTACTTTTTGGTGAAATGTTAGCTGAAATGACAGTGATATTATTATTTTGTTTTACTTCGACATTTGATGTATTTGTACTTTTTATTTTTAGATTTATAGGTGCTGCTTTTAGCCATTGGGTTATTTTTTGAATCGGGATCTTTAACTCAAGTGCAGGTGTATTTGATTTAGCTAGAAAAATTTTGGCTGTTATCTCGTTATTAGATTCTTTTAAATTTAGTGCAATATTAGTATTCGGGTTTATTTGGTTTGTGATGTTTGGTGGTAATTGTATGTTTGCTTTAAGAGAAGGAATACTCAGTGTATTTTTTAGGTTTTTATTTAATTGCGCTAAAAGAGACACTTGTTGATTGGCTTTTGAAGTAATGAGATTACCAACATACGTTTCTTTTTGAGCTTTAGGTTGAACAAACAAATTAAGTATTTTTAATATATCAGGTGTATTTAACGGTGAGGACATTTTACCTATATTTGCAATCAATGTTACTTTTGAGCCATCACTATTGATAATTAATTTACCATCATTGATTTGAATATCTTTATTTTTATTCGTTGCATTGAGTGGTAAATCTATTTTTTCCCATTTGCCATTGATTTGGATCTCAAGCTGTAATTGCGTCCCCATATTTGTGACATTTTTAACATTATAGGGAATGTCTGATTTAAGATGTTTAAGCAAAGGGGAACTGCCATCAGTTAGTGAAAACTGTTGCGTAATTGTATTTTTATAAATGCCTTTAGTATCAGTCATATAAAGTAAGTTATCTATTATGTTTCATTTAGTGATTTATACTCATTATTTTATTTTATTTTTAGAAAAAACCAGTATATAAAACTAAAAATTGGCATAAATCAATTTTTTGTCGATTTGCAGTTAATTCCAGCTAAAGCTTTTTCGTTTTGCAATACCATTATGATAGACTACTTCTTATTGAAAATACCCCTAAAATCTTAGGGCTGTTGAGAGTGTTTTGAGTTGTTAAAAGTTGAAAATATAACTTGTATAAGACAAGACCGTTGTTTATTCGAAAACTTGAGTTTTGAATTACCTCAAGGGTCAATAATGCAAATTGAAGGCCCTAATGGTGCCGGAAAAACATCATTGTTTAGGATTTTGTCAGGTTTTACAAGATTAGAGCAAGGTAATCGTTTTTGGTTTAATAAAAATATAGCAGAAGATGAAGATAGTTTTTTTTCTGAATTACTTTATATAGGCCATAAAACGGGAGTTAACACTCAACTAAATGCAATTGAAAATATACGCTTTTGGCAAGAAACTCATGGCTATTCTCAAATTTCAAAGAAAAACGCGATAGATATTTATGAGGTACTCGCTAATTTAGGTTTAGTTGGATTGGAAGATATTCCTGTAAGGATGTTATCCGCTGGTCAACAACGCCGTGTTGCATTAGCGCGTTTATGGATTTCAAATTCAAAGTTATGGATGTTGGATGAGCCATTTACTGCGGTTGATAAAAAAGGAGTTACGCTACTTCAAGAGCAATTCAAACTGCAATTAAAAAGAGGCGGCAGTATTTTATTAACATCGCATCAAGATTTAACTGAGCATTTTGATGATTTAAAAATATTATCTTTGGAGTATCGAATTTAATGCAAAGACAATACTCTTACCGGCAGTTATTTTTTTCAGTCTATAAAAAAGATGTTTTATTGGCATTTAGGCAGCGTTCTGAAATTATAAATCCATTATTATTTTTCCTAATTGTTATCAGTTTATTTCCTTTGGGAATAGGCCCTGAACCGCAGCTATTAGCTCGAATGGCTCCGGGAATTATCTGGGTGGCAGCGTTACTATCTACTATGTTGAGTTTGGATAAGATATTTAGAGATGATTATCAAGATGGTTCTTTAGAGCAGCTTTTAATGAGTCCGTATCCAACATCGCTTATTGTCATTGCAAAAATAGCAGCACATTGGACAATAACGGGATTGCCGCTTGTTTTAATGTCACCTATGTTTGCTCTACTGCTTAATCTGGATTCAAATTCAATGCAAGCAGCTGTTGTGACATTATTAATCGGAACACCATTATTAAGTTTAATAGGTGCGATAGGTGCAGGTCTAACTGTTGGTTTACAAAAAGGGGGGATTTTACTCAGTTTATTAGTTTTACCTTTGTATATTCCGGTTCTTATTTTTGCAACGTCAGCGATAGATACCAGTGCAATGTCACTGGATTATAGCGCTCAACTTGCAATTTTAGGTGCAATGTTAGCAGTTGGTTTGGTTATGGCACCATTTGCTGTGTCATCAGCATTAAAAGTCAGTGTAAGTTAATTTAAATTTTATATTGCTGTAGCAAGTCAATATAATTGCGTCGTGTTTAAAAAGAGTGTGGATTCGTTATGTGGAAGTGGTTACATCCTTATGCAAAGGCACAAACAGCCTATCGGTTGTGCAACACCTTGTTGCCTTATTTTGCGGTAGTTGCTGTGATAAGTTTAGTTGTTGGTTGGGTATGGGGCTTAGGGTTTGCTCCGGCGGATTATCAACAAAAAGACAGTTATAGAATAATTTTTATACATGTCCCTTCAGCCATTTTATCTATGGGGGCTTATTCCTCAATGGCAATCGCTGCATTTATCGCCTTAGTTTGGCAGTTAAGAAATGCAGAACTTGCAGTGATAGCAATAGCGCCGGTAGGAGCTGCAATCACTTTAATCGCACTGATTACTGGTGCCGCATGGGGTAAACCCATGTGGGGAGCTTGGTGGGTTTGGGATGCAAGATTAACTTCCGAGTTAATACTATTATTTTTATACTTAGGCGTTATTTCACTTTATAACGCTTTTGAAGATAAAGGCAGTGCGGGTCGAGCATCTTGTATATTGGCACTCGTTGGTGCAATTAATCTACCCGTTATTCATTTCTCTGTTGAATGGTGGAATACACTGCATCAAGGTGCAACGATCACTAAATTTGATGGCGGAGCGATTGATCCAAGTATGTTTTGGCCATTAATGGTGAATATACTCGCATTTGCTGCATTTGTCGGAGTTGTTGTTCTGATGCGTTTAAAAAATGAAATTTTGTTACGCGAAAAGCATCGTCCTTGGGTGCGTGATTTAATTAAATGTCAGACTCAATACTTAGATCACAAAGCAGGAGATAAAAATGCAGTTTAATTCTTTTTCAGATTTTATCGCTATGGGTGGGTATGGTTTTTATGTTTGGTTATCATTTGGAACATGTGCATTGATATTATTAGGTATTTTCTTAGATAGTAAACTTGGTCACCAACGTACTTTAGATGCAGTTGCTAAACAGTTAGATCGTGAAGCACGTATTAAAAAAGCAAAGCAGGAGTCAAAATAATGAACCCAAGAAGAAAAAAACGCATGATGGCATTGCTTGCGGTTGTTTTTGGTTTAGGAACTGCTGTAGGACTTGTATTATATGCACTAGAAGGCAATATTAATTTATTCTATACCCCAACTGAGTTAGTTGAAGGTAAAGGACCTGAGAAACAGAAGCCTTTTGTTGGTCAAAAACTGAGAATTGGTGGAATGGTGGTACCAGGTTCAGTGAAACGAGATCAAGATTCGTTGCTTGTAGAGTTCAAATTGAGGGATACAGGTCCGACAGTTAAAGTGATTTATAAAGGTATTTTACCGGACTTATTTAGAGAAGGTCAGGGCATTGTGGCGCAAGGAAACCTAATTGCACCAAATACAATTGAAGCCTTTGAAGTCTTAGCTAAACATGACGAAAAATACATGCCTCCAGAAGTTGCTGAGGCCATGAAAGGAATTAAACATGAAAAACCAGTTTATAACAATGTGAAAGGAGACAGCTAAATGATCCCTGAACTCGGTTATATCTCTTTAACCATCGCATTAGGTTTATCTATATTGTTATGTATTTATCCTTTATGGGGAGCATATACAAACAACTTAAGATTAATGCGTGCAGCACCCGCTTTAGCAATAGGGCAATGTGTATTTGTTTTTTTATCTTATGCCGCTTTGGTTTACGCCAGTCTCACGGATGATTTTACCTTAGTATATATAGCAAGTAACTCAAGTAGCTCTTTGCCTTGGTACTACAAAATCACCTCTACTTGGGGTGGTCATGAAGGTGCCATGCTTTTATGGGTTGTAATGCAAGCAGGTTGGACAGCACTTGTTTCTATTTCATCAAAGTCTTTACCTTGGCCATTACGCGCTCGTGTTTTAGGTGTATTAGGATTTTTAGGTGTTGGTTTTATGCTTTATACCTTATTAATGTCAAGTCCGTTTGAATCACTATTACCTTACTACCCTATAGAAGGGCGCGATTTAAATCCTTTATTACAAGATCCCGGCATGATCATTCATCCACCATTGTTGTATATGGGCTATGTTGGTTTATCTGTTACTTTCTCTTTTGCTATTGCTGCACTGTTAACCGGAAAACTAGATAATACGTGGGCTAAATGGTCAAGACCTTGGACTGTATCAGCTTGGTTATTTTTAACCTTAGGTATCGCATTAGGCAGTTGGTGGGCATATTCAGAACTCGGCTGGGGTGGCTGGTGGTTTTGGGATCCAGTAGAAAATGCATCATTAATGCCTTGGCTGATTGCAACTGCACTAATACATTCTTTAGCTGCGACAGAAAAGCGTGGTGTATTTAAATCTTGGACTGTTTTATTAGCGATAGCTGGCTTTTCATTTAGTTTATTAGGTACATTTATTGTTCGTTCTGGTGTCCTTGTTTCAGTGCATGCATTTGCAACCGATCCTGGACGAGGCATGTTTATTTTGGGGTTCTTAGGCATAGTCGTAGGTGGTAGTTTAGCGCTATACGCATTAAGAGCATCTGCGGTAAGTAGTGTTGGTCGTTATCGTTTATTTTCTAGGGAAGTGGCGTTATGGTTCAATAATATTTTGTTATGTGTTGCTACTTTAATTGTATTGTTAGGCACTTTATTACCATTAGTACATAAAGAGTTAGGTATGGGATCGATTTCAATCGGTGAACCTTTCTTTAATGAAATGTTTAGCTATTTATTAGTCCCTTTTGCATTTGCTCTGGGTGTTGCTCCACTATTACGTTGGAAACAAAATAAGTTTAATGCGTTAAAAAATAAACTGGCGATAATTGCAGTCATTAGTCTTACTATCACTGTGAGTTGGTTATATTCAAGCTATGATTCGGTCAAAACAATCACATTTTTAGCGGTGTTGTTAGCCGTTTGGATCACGGTTTCTACCTTATTTGATATTGTAGAAAAAGCAACAAAACAAGCAAGTATCTTAATTGGTTTTAAGCAGTTTACTAATAGTTATTGGGCTATGGTAACCGGCCACTTTGGTTTTGCATGCGTGATCATGAGTGTC
>Ga0209396_1003796_pt1 | contig 15012 bp, 15 predicted proteins | sample GOMGulsemesocosm_6_FD_184638 | JGI IMG/M metagenome (GOLD analysis project Ga0209396, IMG submission 184638) | Methane-oxidizing microbial communities from mesocosms in the Gulf of Mexico - GOM8C Gulf of Mexico (SPAdes) (version 2) | ecosystem: Environmental > Aquatic > Marine > Cold seeps...
CGATAATGCCCAATGTTTTACCACGCGCTTCATAAGAACCAACCGCAGATTTGAACCATTCACCGCGATGTGCCATTGCATTTCTTTTTGGAATGCCGCGAAGTAACATGATCATTTGACCTAATACAAGCTCAGCTACTGAACGGGTATTTGAAAATGGCGCATTAAAAACGGCAATACCACGTTTTTGTGCGTCAACTAAATCTACTTGGTTAGTACCAATACAGAAACAACCAATCGCAATGAGTTTTTCCGCAGCACCTAAAACATCAGATGTTAGGTGAGTGCGTGAACGTATACCAACAAAGTGAACATCTTTTATTTTTTCAATCAGTTCAGCTTCAGGCAATGAAGTTTTGACATACTCAATGTTTGTGTAACCATTGCGTTTTAGTGTTTCTACAGCACTTTGGTGTAGACCCTCTAATAATAAAATTTTAATTTTTTCTTTTGCCAAAGATATTTTGTTCATTGCCTGAGCCTATTAATCAATTATTTAATTGTTTGTGGACCGTCAGGTGTACCAACAATAACAACATCTGCACCGCGTTGTGCAAATAAGCCGTTAGTCACGACACCAACAATCTGGTTAATTTTTTCTTCTAATGCTTTTGCATCAGTAATTTGTAAATTGTATACGTCTAAAATAACATTACCGTTATCTGTGATAACACCTTCACGGTAACTAGGATCGCCACCTAGTTTCACTAATTCTCGTGCCACGAAGCTGCGAGCCATTGGAATAACTTCTACAGGTAATGGAAACTCGCCCATTACTTCAACTTGTTTTGTACTATCAACGATACAAACAAATTTCTTAGCTACAGCAGCAACTATTTTTTCTCTTGTTAATGCTGCGCCGCCACCTTTAATCATGTCTTTTTGATGATTAATTTCATCTGCGCCGTCAATGTATACACTTAAATTATCAACACTATTTAAATCAAAAATTTCGATACCAAGTGCTTTAAGCTTTTCAGTTGAAGCTTCTGAACTTGATACAGCACCAATAATAGTGTCTTTCACTGTGCCTAACGCATCAATAAAGTGATTTACGGTTGAACCCGTACCTACACCAACAATGCTGTCTTTTTCAACATATTCTAGTGCAGCCCAAGCTGCTGCTTTTTTCATTTCATCTTGCGTCATGTGTGTCTCCGGCTTTGAAGTGTATTTTAAAACAGGCTTCAGAGTTTATAATTAAGGACGGTATTTTCTGCTGCGGCATTATACTAATTATTACACTACCAGCGGTAGATTTTTTCAGGGGTTGCGATGGTTTTTAGTGGGATATCCCAACTCTCAATTGGCAATTGTTCTACTTTTTGGCAATTATGTGCAATGCCAATCAATAAAGGTTTTTGCCAACCTTCTTTATAAAACCTAGCGAGTGTGCGGTCGTAAAATCCACCACCCATACCTAATCGGTTACCTGAATCATCAAAAGCCACTAATGGTGTAAATATAATATCTAACTCACTAACAGGACATACATGACTGCAATTTAATTCGGGTTCAAAGATACCATAGCGATTAGCCTTCATGGGTGAGTTTTTTTCATACTTCTGAAATAGCAAATTCCCAGGCGTAAAAGGATGGATGGTAGGTAGGTATATTTGATGGTTATCTTGTTGTATTTTATTTATTATTTCCGATGTATCTAGTTCACCATCATTACTTAAATACAGGGCTATTTTAGCGCTTTTATAGTTATTTAATAGTTGAGATAAATTCACTTTGATGGCGTTTGCGGCAAATTCTTGTTCTTTAATTGATAATGAATTGCGTTTTTTTCGAACTATTTCTCTAATTTCAGATCTTTTCAAGGGAAAGCAACTTAAAATTTTAATAAATCAGGGTAAAATAAACTAATGCCAAGTGCGATTAGTAAGATCACCAGGATAGAGGAGATAATTACTAAAAATAGGCGGTTAGAGCCTTTTTTTATTGGGGTATCAAAGTCTTCATCAAACTCCAACGGCTCGGTTAATTCCAATAGTTCATTTTCATCATCTAAAGAAGGCAATTGCTCAGATGTATTTTGAGAGAGTTCATCTACTTTTTCTTCTAACCTAATGAGGCTTGTTGTGATGTAATCAAGTGCGCTCATTATTTTTGCATCTTTTTCAGCTTGGCTGATAGCTGAACTTTGACTGTTTTGTTTTTCACCTTCAGAACTTACTTTAGCTGTAATATCAATGATATTGACATTAATGCCCATAGTTGCAAAAACCTTTTGTTGTTTTAAGGCTTTTTCTTGGCTAATAGCATTAAATACTTCTTCGCCATGTAAGAATTTATCAGCGACTGCAGAACTTAACTTTAACTTTGTTTGTAAAATATCTTTGGCTTGTAGTTCACTAAGCTTACTAGATAATGACTCAAAAGTTATTTTAAAGCTTAAACTCATGAAGTGTGTCTCGATATGCATATTCGTGTGAATGATATAGAAATTATATAGGGTTTGTGCCAGTTGTCGAAATAAAATTAAAGTTCAATTGATATAAGTTATTTTAAAATATAAAAAAAGCCGATTTAAAAATCGGCTTTTTGAATGAAATTATAAAACTAGTATTTCGCTGATTCACCTTTTTTAGGTAAAGCTGCTTCAATAAACTCTCTTAAATCTTGATTTGAGCTTTCTAAATCCGCACGACGTAAATACATCATATGTCCACTTCTATAACCTTTAAAGCTCATTCTGTCTTTCATTTTACCACTAGGGTCTAACTGCCACATTGTATATTTAGCGTCAAAGTAGTTAGTTGCGCCATCGTAGTAACCCGCTTGAACCATTACGTTTAAGTATGGGTTTTGTGCCATAGCTTGACGTAAGTTTTCGCCTGTTTTGTTTTTAGTACGATCCCAAGGGTGAACAGGGCCAAACATATTGTATTTAAGATCTGTTTTGTAGTTCAATTCGCCACGTAAATAAGAGTTGATTGCAGGTGTAAATGAGTGCAACCAAGATGTCAGTTCTGCAGAGTAATCTGGACGTTCGCCAGCATCACGTTTATCTATACCTAAGTAACGAGAATCTAAGCGACCTAAAGTAACGCCTTTATCACGAAGTAGCTCTTTCCAGAAAAATGATGCTGGAATATCTAAGTTGTTTTGTGCAACAAATTTTTCAGAAAGACCCGAGTAATACGCCATTTTTTTGATGATCTTTTGTTTTTCCTCAGCAGAAATAAAGCCACCTTTTGAAATTGCAGGGATAAGTTCATTAATTGTGAATGATTCAACTTCAGGTAATAGCTCTTCTAAATCTCGCTGTTGTAAGTCATTTGATAATGCTTTGTGGTACCAAGCAGCAGCAGTGAAGTAAGGTAGGCGATTAGCCGCTTTAATTGGTCCATCACGTTTAATGCCAATATCTGTTGGTGATACTAAAACAACACCGTTTAAATACATCCACTGTCTATTTTGTAATTCTAGCGCTAAACCAGAAACTCGTGTTGTACCATAGCTTTCACCAATTAAAAATTTAGGAGATAACCAACGGTCATGGCGACTAACAAAAGTATTTACCCATTGTGCTAAATATTTAACGTCAGCGTTAACCCCAAAAAACATTTCTTTTTGTTTAGCTTTTGAAGGTAGTTCGCCCTTTTCGTTTTCTAAAACACGAGAGAAACCCGTATTTACAGGATTTACATATAGAATATCAGCAATATCTAATACAGAAAATGGATTATCTTGCACACCATATGGTTGCACTGGATAGCCTTCGCTATCTATATTTAATACACGTGGACCGGTATAAGCGATATGCATCCAAACAGATGCAGAACCTGGACCACCATTAAATGAAATAAGAAGAGGGCGTTTAGCTTTATTTTTAACCCCTTTTTTCTGGTAATAGCTGTAATGTAAACTCGCAACCGCATTACCTTTTTCGTCCCATACAGGTTGCGTGCCGGTTGTTGTGCTATAAGCTATTTTTTCGCCTAATATTTTTACTTTATGCTCAGTAATTACAGTCTTATCAGCCTCTATACGTCTGTTATTATTTTCTTTATTACTATCAGCCGCGGCCCAAACCGTATTAACAGTGAATAAAGCGATAAAACCAAGGGTTTTAACCAGTTTCATGGTACTTCCTAAATATATCAATGTGACATTAGCATGCAATATCCAATTTATAACCGCAAAACCCTTGAGACTGATAACCAATAAACGCGTTAAAGTTTGTATGACAGTTTAAAGGTATTGAACTTATTTATTTAAATGAGAAATAATGTATTTTAAGCTCGTTTTAAAATCTCTTTGATGGTTGATATTCAATGGTTTCAAACGTGTATCCTGTAAATGGCAGTTTTTAGGTCTTGCAGTACTGCCTGTATCACTATCAACAGCAATGAAGTTATTATCATTAATGTTGAGTAATTGAGCAAAAATCAAAGCTGTTTCATATTTAGTATAGGCTGTGTCAGCTGATAAGTGAAAGATCCCCCCTCGAGATTCTGGGGTAAGTTTATTAATCATATCTGCAAGTGTAAGCGCGATATCTTCAACATGTGTTGGATAGCGAATTGCCCAGTGATCTAAACTGCAAGTTGCGGAATTATTTATTTGTTCAGCGATCACTGTAATCGCTGATTCTGCTAAGTATTCAACATCTCCATATAAAACAGGTACCCTAATAACGCTATGCAATTTGGATACTGCTAAAATAATCTCTTCTGCCGCGCTTTTCGATTGTCCATAAAAATTCAACGGATTCACTTCTGCTGATTCTTTATAGGGTGGTTTTGTACCATCAAAAACATAGTCTGTGCTAACTAAAACAAACCAGATATTCAACTCTTTACATAATTGGGCTAAGTTTCTACTCGCTTCGATATTAAATTTAATGACCTGCTCATGATTATTTTCACATATATCAGGTTTTCGTTCTGCTGCTGCATGGATCAGAATATCTGGTTGGTGATCTTTTAAATAATCAGTCACCGTAGCGAAGTCTGTTAAATCTAGTTTATGGATACCTTGGCTTGATCTTGAAAAACCGACCGGTAAAGTATTAAATTTTGCACTTAGAATTTTGTTTAACCCTCTGCCTAATAATCCCGTAGCGCCAGTGATCATTATTTTTTTCATCGTTCCCTCTTTTATATTAATTGATAACAAAATGTAACAAGTTGTGTTTTTTACAACACATAAATGTTAGTGTGCGTTTAATTCATAGATAAGTTTGGAGTATATCTAATGCAACGAGTATTGATTGTTGAAGATAGTAAAGTAGTGCAACAAGTATTGCGACATTTGACTGCGCAATTAGATGTGCCAATCGACTTTGCTTGGTCATTACGTGAAGCTGCAACCTTTCTTAAAAGCCATACATACGACTTAGCATTAGTCGATTTAACGCTTCCAGATGCACCCAATGGCGAAGTTGCAAGATTGACTTTAAATCAAAAAATTCCCACTGTCGTACTGACTTCTGCAATTGACGAGTTTAAACGCCAGCAAATGTTAGAAATGGGGGTTGTAGATTATGTATTAAAAGACAACCGCGATTCATATTTATTTGCTGTTAAATTAATCACACAATTACTTCAAAATCAAGGTCGGAAAGTTTTAGTAGCAGATGATTCTGTAACCAGCCGAAAAATGATGAAGCACATGTTAGAGCAGCTTCTTTATGATGTGATTGAAGCTGAAGATGGCGCGCAAGCGTTAGAGATACTGTCAAAAGACTTAAGCATTAATTTATTATTAACAGACTATGCGATGCCTAAAATGGATGGTTTTGAATTGGTCAAGGCGATCCGTAATAAACGTGGTAGAGATGAGCTCGCTATCATAGGTATTTCAGGTTCTGGCAGCCAAAGTTTATCTGCTAAATTTATTAAAAATGGCGCGAATGACTTCTTAATTAAGCCATTTTTACCTGAAGAGTTTCATTGTCGTGTTATGCAAACGATGGAGCAACTCAAACTCATTGCTGAAATCAAAGACACGGCCAATCGCGATTACTTAACAAACCTTTATAATCGCCGTTATTTTTATAACCAGTCTGAACGTATACTCAAATCGTTAAAGCAGAAAAATGAATCTGCGGTGATGGTAATGTTAGATATAGATCATTTTAAACCGATTAATGATACCTATGGTCATCAAGCGGGTGATAATGTTTTAGTTGAAGTGTCTAATGCAATGCAGCAGTATTTTTCTCAGTACTTAGTGGCTAGGGTAGGTGGCGAAGAATTTGCAATTTTATTAAATGGATTAGATTTAGAGCAAGCATTTGAATTTGTTGATGAGTTTAGATTCAAAATATCAAATACGGCTTTTAATTTTTCAGGTCAACCAATTGGTGTTTCTATCAGTGCTGGCATTGCGTTATCAAAGGGAGAGGAACTATCTCAATTGATTAGTATTGCTGATTCAGCATTATATGATGCAAAAAGCCAAGGACGGAATCAGGTTGTACAATATCAAATGGAAATCTGTGATGAGCTTGAAATTGCTTAAATGAACTTAGTTATATAAAGACATAAAAAAACCGAGCTAAGCTCGGTTTTTTTGCATTTCTATAATTGGGTAAACTCTAAAAGTTGTTTGAGTTTTGTTGCTTGTCTTCGAGATATTTCAATTGTTTGACCATTGCTTAACTTCGCTTCTAAACCGTAACTAATTGCTTGTTCCATGCTTTCTATGGCATCTAAACGAATAATGTCTGAACGACTTGCTCTAAAATAATGGTTAGCATCTAACTTAGCTTCTATTTTATTCAGTGAGCTATGTAAAAAAGCTTTGCCGTGAGGTGTATAAATTGCAGCATGGTTACCGATAGATTCAAAACGAATGATATCACTCAGTGGTATGATACGCATGGTTTCACCATACTTTACCATCAATTTATGATCATCAGGTAAACCCGTTTGTTGCTTTGATTGCTCTAATCTCGCTTCTAATTTTGCAATCGCATCAGAAAGTCGTTCAGGGTTTACAGGTTTTACTAAGTAATCCATGGCATTTAAAGAAAACGCATCAACAGCAAACTGATCATAAGCAGTACAAAAAATGATATTTACATCGTCGCCTAATGATTCTGCAAGCTCTAAACCAGTAGAACCCGGCATGTGAATATCTAAAAATATCGCATCCGGCTGATGTTCTTTTATTTTTATTGCAGCTTCATCTGCATTTTTAGCTTCATCAATAATTTCAATGTTAGAATGTTTTGATAATAGGCGTTTTAACTCATTTCTGGCTAAACGTTCATCATCTACAATGATCACTTTCATAGTTGTCATTTTTTTATTTAAAGCGTATTAAGCTCTAACTCCATCTTGTAGCTGTTAGTTGTTAATTCTTGTTTTAATGTGTACTTTACCACAGAATCTAAAGGTGATAACTCATTACTAAAATTGATATTACCTTGCTTTAATTTTGGTGATTGCGCTAAGTATAGTGAAAATAAAATACCTGAATCGGTAGTGGTACAGGTTAAGTTTAGCGTATTTTCAAAAACAGAATAGGCATCTTTTTCATGTAGTATTTTTTCTACCATAGGCAATAATACAGAGCAAGGAAGTTTAAAGTGCTCACCAAGGTGCATTCCGTCAGAAGTAACAACAATTCGCTCTTCTAATCTGAGTTGCTCTAGGCTTAAGTAATGTGTGATATGGCTTAATTCATTTTGTACTGAAGTGGCGATTTTACCATCGGCTAATTTATAACGTAATAGATGCGCTAATTCGCTGAGTAGTTCACTGGCTTTATCCTGATCTTCAAAAATAGTATAGCGAATCGCATTCATACTATTAAATATGAAGTGTGGATTAAGTGCAGAATCAGGTTGTTTATTGAACATAAATAGCTTTATCCATATTTTCTCGTAAATAAATTGTGGGCATGTTTATTTTATTTATACTTGAGTCTAAATTTAAAATTGTTTTATTCCAAACGTTAAATGATAAAGGGTTAATATCAGTGTTAAGTGGTCATGACCCTGAATTCACTACTAAGGGCAGTATCAAAGTGAGTTTATGGCTTTGCCTGTCTTTTTTAACATGTAGCTGTGCTTTGCCATCATACATATGCATTAGTCTTAAACGTAAATTTTTTAAGTAACTCAAATCAGATTTATACTTTTTAGCTGAGGTATGTAACATTTCAATTTGATAGTTATTATCAGCGATACTGCCTTCAATACTTAGCGCATGAGTTTGATTTTTAGCATTATTTAAAATGTGTGACAACATAAATATCATGCTCATAGCGGGTAAGTTAGGAATATCTTCTTGGTTATGAAGTAAAATATGTATGGTTTCAGGAGATCGGTTTTGCTCTTTTAACAAACTCAAATAATTATTAAGGCTAGTAATCTCTTGCTCTATATCGGCATGATTGGTTTTACTTGATATCAAATTATATCTAAAAAGTTCAGATGCTTGCGTGACGATATTAGCTGCTAGTTCTGTATCTTTATCAATTGAAGCTTTAATGGCGTCCATTGTGGCGTATAAAAACTCTGGGTTGATTTGGTTAAGTAGGAGCTTTAATTCTTGGCTATCATTTTGTTCTTTTAGCTCTTTATAGAATCTACTTGATGAGATAAAGCTATAAATTAATAACCAAACTCCACTTGTTGACCAATATCCTAACCAAACTAAGAATATCTTTAGTGACATTGATACGTCTGATGGACTTTCAGTGTGCATAACTTTAAAAATCTCTGAGAATGAAATAGGCTCAGGACCGAATTGAAAATATGCGATATCAGATAAAAAATAAAAGGATCCACATACAATTGAATTAAATAAAAGCCATAAGATATTTTTAAATATGCCATTATTTCTTTTTTCTGCATATTTATAAATTCCCCTGGAAATAATATGGGAGCTGATAAACATGCCCGTAATCGTTACTAAAACTAAAGAGATTATATATGGCTTGCTAGCAACAGAAGTAAAAGTCGTTAGGCTAGAAATTGTAGATGTTATAGCAAAAAATAAAAAATATAATCCTTGATATTGCCAATAATTTTTTCCCACTTGCGTCAAATAAGTAGACTTCATTATTTTTCCTTAAGCGGTAATGTTAGAGTAGCTGTAAATGAACTTTCTGTTCGATCGACTTTAATATGTGCATTATCGCCATACATTAAAAACAAGCGTTGCTCTAAGTTAGATAGTCCAGTTCCAGTACCTGGGGCTTTATATTTTCCATGGTAAACAGGGTTTGTGACTGAAATTTGCCAATTACCATAGGTTACATTAGCTTTAATTGATAATAAACTTTGCTCTATGCGAGGTGCGATCCCATGCTTTATGGCATTCTCTAATAACGTTAATAAACCCATAGTTGGTACTTGTAATTTTAAGGTTTCAGGTGCAATAAATATTTCAATTAATAAACGCTCTTCTAAACGGGTTTGCTCTATATCTAAATAAAATTCACATATGCGCAATTCATCTTCTAATGATGCTGTAATTTTTTGATTTGAACTTAAGTTATATCGAAACAATTCTGTGAGTTTGTCTACTAATTCTTTTGCTAACTCTTTATCTTCAAAAATCATTCCGCGAATGCTATTCATTGAATTGAATAAAAAATGCGGGTTAAGCTGACTCATTAATAGCGCTAATTGCCCTGATTTTACTTTTTCTTTAATTTGTACCCGATTTCTTATACTTGTCAGTAAAAAATAGGCAGAGCTCCAAGCGCAATATAATAAAGTTGTGCTAAAAAGCATGCTTAATACGTAAGTAAATTGCCAGCGAGCGCTATAGGCACCCATATCTTCAAAATAAGCTTTGTATTCGTTACCAATACGCAATGACTTTGTTGCGCTATCTATGTCTGGAAACATAACTGATTGTAAACTAATGACTAAAGCGCTATCTACAAAACAAGAAATTACAATGCAAATTATCACTGTTACAAATAGTTTTTTACCGAAGATTCCGGCTTGTTGTTGATACTTAATTGCACCACGAATAATAAAGTGAGTTAAAGCAACAAGTAAAACTGAGTTTATGATGAAAAGAGTGAAAACAACCCATTCTGGATAGAGTGCAAATTTATATTGCCTAAAAGGTAAAAATTGAAGTGCAAACAGAATACATGCTGTAAGCGCCTGAATAATCCAGTAACTCATTGAAAATCAAGATCCTTTGTTATTAATTATTATTGGACATTTATTTATACTCAAGTTAGATATGAGCATATTTGTAAATAATGCCACATTTTACTTTATTTGTATCTGTATTAGTCATTCCCCTTCTTATATGGCGCACCATATGTGCGTTTAAGTGCACCAGTTTAGTGCGTTAATGCGATTTTTTGTTTCTTTTTAAATCCTAACCAATTGAAATTATGTCCTTTTAATCTTTGGCATAAAGGTTGGATTACTTAGTTCATGAATATAGTTAGTTACAAAATAATTAGAAGCTAAGAACTAAAAATAACTTAGTTAACTAGCAAAAACGGAACATAAGGGGAATTATCCATGAAAATGATCACTGCCATTATCAAACCTTTCAAACTTGATGATGTAAGAGAAGCGCTTTCAGACTTAGGTGTTGAAGGTATGACAGTTGTTGATGTAAAAGGTTTTGGTCGCCAAAGAGGCCATACCGAGCTTTATCGTGGTGCTGAGTATCAAGTTGATTTTATTCCAAAAATAAAATTAGAAATCGCTACCAGAAGTGAAAATGTAGAGCGCTTGATTGAAGTTATTACAAGTGTAGGGTCTACAGGCAAAATTGGTGACGGAAAAATATTTGTATATGACTTAGAGCAAATAGTGCGCATTCGTACTGGTGAACTAGATGATGAAGCAATTTAAGGGGATAAAATAATGGAAAATACAGTATTAGAACTCAAATTTGCCTTAGATACATTTTACTTTTTAGTATCTGGGATTTTAGTCATGTGGATGGCAGCAGGTTTTGCCATGTTAGAAGCAGGTTTAGTTCGCTCTAAAAATACCACTGAAATTTTAACAAAAAATGTAGTGCTTTACGCTATTGCTTGTACCATGTTTTTATTAGTCGGTTATAACATTATGTATGTTGATAATGTAGAGGGTGGTTTTATACCTAGTTTAGGCGCTTTGATTGGAACCCAAGCAGCTGATGCAGATCATTCTTTAGAATCTGATTTTTTCTTCCAAGTGGTTTTTGTTGCTACGGCGATGTCAATTGTATCAGGTGCAGTAGCTGAACGTATGAAACTGTGGTCATTCTTAATTTTTACAGTTGTTTTAACTGGTTTTATTTATCCAGTCGAGGGGTATTGGACTTGGGGTGGTGGTTTCTTATCTGAGTTAGGTTTTGTTGATTTTGCAGGTTCTGGCATCGTTCATATGGCCGGTGCAGCCGCAGCGCTATCGGGTGTTATTTTATTAGGTGCACGTAAAGGTAAATACGGTAAAAATGGCGAAATCTATCCAATACCAGGCTCTAATTTACCACTGGCAACTTTAGGTACGTTTATTTTATGGATGGGTTGGTTTGGCTTTAACGGCGGTTCACAATTACTTTTATCTGATATGGAAAATGCTTCTGCTATTGGTAAAATTATGGTGAACACTAATGCCGCAGCTGGTGCTGGTGCCATAGCAGCGTTATTAGTCTGTAAGTTACAATGGGGTAAAGCTGATTTAACTATGGTATTAAATGGTGCATTAGCAGGTCTAGTGGTTATCACTGCAGATCCGGCATCGCCTTCACCTGTTTTATCTCTTTTACTAGGAGCTTTAGGGGGTTCTTTAGTGGTATTTAGTATCGTAATGTTAGATAAAATTAAAATTGATGATCCGGTTGGCGCAATCTCAGTGCACGGAGTATGTGGTATTTTAGGTCTATTACTCGTGCCAGTATCAAATGCTGATGCAACAATTATAAATCAGTTAATTGGTATAGCGGTTATCTTTAGTTTTGTTTTTATTACATCTTTTGTTACTTGGATGATTATCAAAAAGACGATGGGTATACGTGTTGGTGAAGAAGAAGAATTAAACGGTATGGATCAACATGATTGTGGTGTTGATGCCTATCCAGAATTTGTATCTATGCGTAATTAATAAATCCGATTGAAATCATGTTTTACATTTCATGATTCATTACTAAAATCCTCATCATTTATGGTGGGGATTTTTATATTTTCAGTTACTAGCTATATACACTTTACAGCTAAAAATAAATTACAGACTAAACTCATTAAATAGCCATTCATAGTTGTTGTTATTTTTAAGTAATAGTTGGAGTGGTCTATAAATTATCTGAAGCGAGTCAACAGGTTGCTTATCAGGCTAGAGGGAACCGTATTATAGCAGTTAATGGTAAAAATCAGAGTATGGAACAAGGAATATCAGCTGAATTTGACGAGGCTTCAGTGGAAACCGAAATTATTGAGTATGAATAAGAAATTATTTGCTAACCTTATAAAAGAGTGACTCAAAGAGATTACAATTATGTCTATTTCTGCCCTGATTGTTGAAGATGATATTTGTTTAAATGATCTAATATCTTTGTCTTTAGGAGAGGGATATAAAATAGATAAAGCATTTACGGTCAAGCAAGCATCAGAACTTATTTTAGAAAAAAAATATGACGTTGTCCTACTCGATTATTATTTACCTGATGGCGTTGGGATTGAAATCTCAAATCTTCTAAAATCTCAGGATACGCTTCCTATAATCATTTTTGTCAGTGCTTCAGATGATTTAGATATAAAAATGGATGCTTTTAATTCTGGCGCAATTGAATGGATAGATAAAACTAATTTTCAACCTGCAATTTTGACGCATAAAATTGATTTTGCATTAAAAATAAAGAATTCTTTTGATGCAATAAGACAGGCTGAAAAATCGTCTAATGAAGTTGTTTTTGCTGCTATGTCAGATTCATTTGTATGGGGAACAACAGCGAAGGCGATACAGTCAAGTTTATTAAGTCAAAATATTAATTCTTTTATAAATACGATTTTTAAATACTTTAATGATTTAGATTTAATTGCATCAATTGCAATCAATGAAAATCAACACCTTAGCTTTTGGGATAGTCCAACGGATGGTGCAACGGGTATGGAGGAAGACTTGCTTAAACTCGCGATGCAAACAGGCAAGAGAATCTTAAGTGTGGGTCGTCGAAATTTTATTCAAACAGAAAATATAAGCTTTTTAGTTAAAAATATACCAGAAGATGAAATTAAAAAAGGCCAATTATTAGATGTTTTAGCTGCTTTTGTAGAGTGTGCTGAGAGTCAGTTAAACGCACTTAATAAAGATAAAATCAAACAATTGTATTTTTGTAAAATTGAATCTGAATTAAACCAAATTAAAAAACAAATGAAAAACTTCACTGAAGAAACAAATAAGATACATACTGAGCAATCTTTGATTTTTTTTGAAGTCTTTAGCCAGTTACAGTTAACTGATAAAGAGGAGCTTAACCTGACTGAAGTAACAGAAAGGACCTTACTTAAATTTGAACAAATGGCTGATAGCCATTTGAATATTATTGCATCACTAGATGATGTAATGCAGGATTTTCAAAAACAGTTAAAGTAAATTATATCTCAATTCAAGTTACTAGATTTAGGTTTTATAAAGTCGCACTATTTTAACGCAAGATTCATTATTTTATTTACCTCGGCTTATATTCCTTATTTATACTTCTAGTATTTAACTTAAATTTGGCGTATCAAATTAATTTTATTGATGCTGATTCATCTATTCATATCAAAGGAATATAATTTTTAATTTACCTTTTAAAAATAGTCATTGCGAACACAAAATTTTTCAATATAATAAACCGTATATTTGCTTATCCGTATATACGAATGTTAACTGAAATATCCCAATTTTATAAAACCTGCAGTGAGCCTGTAAGGCTAAGAATTTTAAATATATTATTAAATAACCAACAAGTATGCGTATGTGATTTAGTCTCCACTTTAACATTACAACAGAGCATGATCAGTCGTCATTTAACCTACTTAAAAAATGCCAATGTGGTCACTGTTAGCCGAAGTGGGACTTGGCGTTACTATGAAATAAATACAGAGTTATCAGATGATAAATTAGCTGTACTGAATCTTTTAAAAACGCAACTTGCAAATGAAGAGCAATGTTGTGCAGATATAAATCAATTTAAAACAAGTTGTTGTGATTAAGGAATAAAAAATGAAAGTTGCTATTAATGGTTTTGGTCGTATGGGTAAACTGCTTACTCGTTTATTAATAGAGCAAGGCAGTCATGAAATTGTATATATCAATGATCCAGCCTGTGATGCTAAAACAGTGGCACATTTATTAGCATTTGACTCGGTTCAAGGGCGTTTTAAAGATAATGAAATTACATCTTCAGATTCACAAGTATTAATAGAAGGTTTAAGCATTGATGTAACTAGCTCATCAGATTTAAATGAATTACCAGTAAATAACATAGATTTACTAATTGATTGTTCGGGTAAATATCGTAAATCAGCTTTGTTTCAAGACTTATTAGATAAAGGCCTTAAAAAAGTGTTAGTTGCATGCCCTGTTAAAGATGATGGCGCAATTAATTTAGTATATGGCGTTAACCATCAAGATTATGATGAAAAATTACATAATGTGATCACTGCCGCATCTTGTACAACAAACTGTTTAGCACCTGTTATTAAAGTATTAAAAGAGTCTGTTGGTATTAAACATGGTTCAATGACGACCATTCATGATATTACAAATACACAAACAATTGTGGATAAAGCGCATAAAGATTTACGCCGAGCTCGCGCATGTGGCGAGTCTCTTATTCCGACAAGTTCAGGCTCAACTACAGCAATCATGACTATATTCCCAGATCTACAAGGAAAACTAGATGGTTTAGCTGTTCGTGTGCCTTTGCTAAGTGGTTCGTTAGTTGATTTAGTGATAGAAACAGAAAAAGAAACCTCAGTTGAGCAAATTAATCAACTTTTTGATGATGCCAAAAATGGCGCATTAAAAGGTATTTTAGATATTGAATATCGACCACTTGTTTCAGTTGATTTTGTTGGTGATCAACATAG
>Ga0209396_1003799_pt1 | contig 14999 bp, 14 predicted proteins | sample GOMGulsemesocosm_6_FD_184638 | JGI IMG/M metagenome (GOLD analysis project Ga0209396, IMG submission 184638) | Methane-oxidizing microbial communities from mesocosms in the Gulf of Mexico - GOM8C Gulf of Mexico (SPAdes) (version 2) | ecosystem: Environmental > Aquatic > Marine > Cold seeps...
AACAATTGGTGAGCACGATGGCAGGCAAGGTCGATGTGGTTAATTGCGAACCCGGAGCTGAGTTTCATATCCAAATAAAAATAGTGGCTGCTGATGCGTAAGCGCCCCCTTTATGTTGTCCTTATTAATAGCTGGTGATACTCCATGAGCGATCAATCCTGCTTTATCACGCTTCTGACTATTGAATTAGTAATCCCGCATGCTCAATCGCTTAAAGATAAGCGAAGCGAGGTGCGAGGACTGAAGGATCGTATTCGCAGCAAGTTCAATGCCTCGGTTGCAGAAGTGGGCTATCAAGACAAATGGCAACGGACCGTGCTGGCAGTCTGTCTTGTGGGCAGCGATAAACGCCAGCTGGAGTCGGACACCTCTCGGGTTCGCACGCTCTGCGAAGAGGCTACTGATGTCATGATCACGGCGATCAATCAGGAGTGGCTGTAACGCACGATGCATCGCAGACGATCAAATCAAGATAGGTTAAATGACCGCTATTGGAACTGGCTATTGAGCTGGGTGAAACGGAGTTCGTTCATTACGATGAGAAAAAGGCCTCTATTACTGAGAGGCGTTGGTGCACGTAGGGAGGGTAGACTACATAAGCAAAGACCTGCATAAAAGCTCTGAATTTTAACTAAAGAAAAATGACACGGAGCGCCGCAAAGGGTTCGGTATCATGCCAACGAGCGGTATGATGACACGCTCGCGGCACAGACGGCTGCAAAAAAAACAACAAAGAGAAGTGATATGGGTACACTAAAGTTTAGCAAAGGGTTATTAATTATTGGTTTAGTTATTATGCTGGCAGGCATGATCGGTTTTTCAGCTCAACCAACCAAAGATGATCTCGTGAGCAATACCAGCGTACCTTCTGAAGAAATCGACAAACGATACGTTGAGGCAATTGAGAATGAACTGATCGCAACTATTGCTGTGGCCGTCGGAGGCTTTTTTGCGATTGTAGGTGGTTTGATCTTTGTGTCATCGCGCAAGCCTCAAGCAGAAGACTCTTCTGAGTCATAGGAATAATGAAGTAGGTTTGTTCCGGCGGTTTATTTTTATATGCGCTAGATTAAGGTTAAGTTAATACAACTGATTAACGCACCGAAGTGTGGTATTTTTTGATTTTTGTGATGGCAATGAGAGCCTCCGGTTACGTATAAGGCTTCCAGAGTGTGTTGAAGACGAAATGCTTCAAAGCCCCCTTTGACACAAAAACAACCCCCGCGCGAAAGCCCGGCGGCTCAAATCTTTAAACAAGCCTAAGCCGATTTATGCGAGACAGTTAGTAATATGCCTGGCTGCTGAATTGGCTGTGTTTGGTTTTAGTCATTAACTTGCCAAACTGGGCTTTGCTCAGGTGAATCAACGTTTCATGATCGCCGGCTTCAAAATAGACATCATCCAGTTGATCCAGGCTCTCATCATAAATTGCATTCATGTTATAGGCCTGACCAATTGCTGGCACCGCACCATGTTCACAGTCGGCGAACATTTTATAAACTTGCTCTTCATCGGCTAAACGCAGGTTCACATCCAGCTTGTCGCTCAATTTATGCAAGCTAACCTTATGGCTTGCGGGTACTATTGCCATCAGGTGACGGCTTTCATGATCTTCAAGCACAACAGCTTTTGCTATTGTTTTTGGCAGAATGTGAGCGGTGATGGCCGAACCAACAGACGTACTGGTATGGGCGTGGTTTACGGTGTCATATTTGATGCCTTCTCCATCTAAGTAGCTGGCAACTCGAGTTGAAATGCTCATGGTTTTACCCTCTCTTTCAGGATGTTTATTACTGAATTATAAATCCTGACGGGAATGATTTTTACCTTTGGCTTCGACTGTTTTGAGCTAAGAGCATGCGGCTATATAGATGGTTGATCTGACCCACACGGTTACTGTGTTAGTTGGTTGTTGAAACGCTACCTGGATGACCTTTGCAGCGCAGAGGGGAGAAAAGGAAGCGCATGCGTTCTGCGGGTGACTGTTGATTAAACCACCCCAGAAATAAATGCGCCTTTGCTCCCTATAATTATCTGAACAGGTAAGGGGTGTTAGTTGTTTAGTTCAATCATGAGTTTATTTGCAGTTGCTTCCGAGCTGGCGGGGTTTTGTCCTGTGATCAGCAAACCGTCCTGTACTGCGAACGCATTCCAATCTATTCCTTTTTGATAATCTCCGCCTTTTTTCTTGAGTTCGTCTTCCAATAAAAAGGGCACAACATCGGTTAATTGAACGGCATCTTCCTCGGTGTTACTAAAGCCTGTGATAGTACGGTTATGCACAATCGGGTTGCCCGAACCATCTTTGGCGTTGAGCAATGCGGCGCTGGCATGACAGACGGCTGCTACTGGTTTTTGTGTTGCGATGAATTCTTCGATTAGCAGAATGGAATACTGATTATCGGTCAGATCCCAGAGTGGGCCATGCCCGCCGGGATAGAAAACGGCATCATAGTCAGCGGCCTGTACTTCACTGAGCTTGAGGGTGTTAGCGAGTTTGCCTTGCAGAGGAGCGTCATCATCAAAGCGTTGTGTCGAGGGAGTTTGGAAATCAGGTGATTTACTTTTGGGGTCGATTGGCGGTTGGCCCCCGGCAGGGGAAGCCAATGTGATTTCTGCACCTGCATCGGCAAAAACGTAATAGGGGGCTGCAAACTCTTCAACCCAAAAGCCGGTTTTCTCACCGGTGTTACCGAGCGCTGAGTGAGAGGTGAGAATCATAAGGATTTTGTTGTTAGCGGCTTTAGTCATTATCTGAACTCCTGCGCTTGTGGTGCATTGGTTAATAGGGAGGGCATGGCCTCAAATGTATCCACGGCTATGATGTATAGCTGATGATTATACGCTTTCTGATATTGATGTTTATGGCGGGATTAAAGAGGTAGTTAATGATTGCGATGCGTCTTTAACGCCTTAAGGGGCAGTCAGGTGTTTCGTATGCTGGTCGTGTGGGGTATGAAAATAGCTTGTCTTCATTCATCGCAGAGACTGGGACAAACCCCAGCCTCCATTTTGTTAGGCAGATGATATTTTAATAGAGCCGAAAGCCGAATTAGCTAAATGTAATTTCCGGCAACTGTGGTCGATCAACCTTCTGCTTTTCAGTCGGTGCCAACACATCAGCAACACCTTTAACTACAGCTTTGCCATCCTGATTGGTGACGGTGCATTTGATTTCAACGCTTTTCTTGCGCTCGTTTTTACTGATGACTTCGAGTTCAATTTTCAGTGTGTCGCCCAGCACCACTGGGCGCAGGAATTTCAGGCTTTGGCCGAGGTAGACGGAGCCGGGGCCGGGCATGACGGTGGCGATGGTGGCGGAGATTAACGAGCCGGACCATATACCGTGGGCGATGCGTTGTTTAAAGGGGGTTTTGGCGGCATAATCCGCATCCAGATGGATTGGGTTAACATCCCCGGAGGCCGCGGCAAACAGGATTAAATCCTTTTCGACCAGCGTACGCTCGGTGCTGGCTTGATCGCCAACGGTTAATTCATCAAAGGTATAATTTTCAAGATGCTGCATTGTTTGCCTCGCTTATTCTTTTGGGGCTAATGTAGAGAATTTAGAATGGCAGTGCCAGCACTTTATAAACCCAACCAAGCTTTGACATGACTCCTGAACAACCACCCGAACTAGACCCGCAGCAAACTCCGCAGTTTACCGCTGAGCTTACGCAACAAATAACACAGCAGATTGATCAGTGCATGATCAAGGATAAGCATCGTCTGCGTACCCAGCTGCAGCGCCTTGCTAACCCTCAAAAGGGTAGTGAGAAAGGTAAAGAACAGGGCAGGAATAAAGGCCGAGGTGGAAAGGGCAAAGGGCCTAAAAACAGTAGCATGAATCTGGCGCAGCTGGAGCAGGCTATTCAGAGTTCAATGGATCAGGTTGAACTGCGTGAAGCTTCGTCGCCTACGGTTGAGTTCCCGGATAACTTACCTATTTCCCAGAAGCGCGATGAAATTTCCGAAGCCATTGCTAACAATCAAGTGGTGGTGATTGCCGGTGAAACGGGTTCGGGTAAAACTACGCAGATTCCCAAAATCTGTCTGGAATTAGGGCGTGGCATTACAGGCATGATTGGCCATACTCAGCCGCGTCGGTTGGCGGCACGCTCGGTGGCAACCCGTGTGGCTGAAGAGCTGAAGGTTGAGGTTGGCAAGCAGCTGGGTTTTCAGGTGCGTTTTACCGATCAGGTCAGTGAAACCACACAAATAAAACTGATGACGGACGGTATTCTGCTGGCCGAAACGCAGCATGATCCCTACCTGAATAAATACGATACGCTGATTATTGATGAGGCGCACGAACGCAGTCTCAATATTGACTTCCTGCTGGGTTATCTGAAAACGCTGTTGCCTAAACGCCCAGATTTAAAACTGATTATTACCTCGGCAACGATTGATCTGGAGCGCTTCTCCAAGCATTTTGATGGCGCGCCGGTGATTGAAGTTAGCGGCCGTACCTTTCCGGTAGATTTGATTTATCAGCCGCCCATCGAAAGTGAAGAAGCCAAAAACGACGGTGTCGGTGCGTCGATTCTGGAAGCTGTGGAAACTATTCGCGCGTTACCGCGTCGATCCGGTCCCAACGATATTCTGATTTTCCTCAGTGGTGAACGCGATATTCGTGACATCTCCAAGCTGTTGAGTGACCAACATTACCCACACACCGAGGTGATGCCGCTGTATGCTCGCCTGAGTGCTTCGGAGCAGAACCGCGTGTTTCAGGCGCACCGTGGCCAACGCATTATTCTGGCGACTAACGTAGCGGAGACCTCCGTGACCGTGCCGGGCATTCGTTATGTGATTGATCCAGGGTTTGCGCGCATCAGCCGCTACAGCTCGCGTTCCAAGGTGCAGAGGCTGCCGATTGAATCGATCTCGCAAGCCAGTGCTAACCAGCGAAAAGGTCGCTGTGGTCGTGTCGCGGAAGGGGTGTGTATTCGCCTCTACGAAGAGGAAGATTTTGATAACCGCCCTGAGTTTACCGACGCGGAAATTCTGCGTACTAACTTAGCCTCGGTAATTTTGCAGATGATCAATCTGCGGCTCGGTGATATCAGCAAGTTTCCGTTTCTGGATGCACCGGATAATCGCGCCATCAAGGACGGTTACCAGCTGCTGATGGAATTAGGCGCGGTGAATGAAAAGCGTCAAATAACCACTATTGGTAAACAGCTTGTACGCTTCCCTGTTGATCCGCGTATTGCCCGCATGTTGATTGCTGCCAGTCGCAATGGTGGTCTGACGGAGGTGTTGATTATCGCCTCGGCGCTGACCATTCAGGATCCGCGTGAACGCCCGCTGGACAAACAGCAGGCCTCCGATGAAAAGCATAAAGTTTACGTGCATGAGGATTCAGATTTTCTCAGTTTTGTGAATCTGTGGAACAGCATCGAAGAGCAGCGCGAGGGAATGACGCAGAACCAGTTCCGAAAATACTGTAAAAAGTATTTCCTGAATTACCTGCGTATTCGTGAATGGCGTGATTTGCACCGCCAGTTGCTGTTGGTGTGCAAGGACATGAAGTTTACGCTCAATAGCGAAGCGGCTGATTACGATTCTGTTCACCGCTCGTTGATTACCGGTTTGCTGGGTAACCTGGGCGAGAAGCAGGACCAGAAGGATTACAAGGGCGCGCGTAATCGCCAGTTTTATATCTTCCCTGGTTCTGGCCAGTTCAAGAAAGCGCCGAAGTGGTTGATGTCTGCCGAAATGGTGGAAACCACCAAACTTTACGCGCGCATTAACGCCAAAATTGATCCCGCCTGGGTTGAGCCGCTGGCGATGAATCTGGTGAAACGCAGCCACTCCGAACCGCATTGGGAGAAGAAGCGCGGCCAGGTGGTGGCCTATGAGCAGGTCAGCCTTTACGGATTGATTATTGTGAATCGCCGCAGCGTTGATTTCTCTCGCATTGATCCGGTTGAAGCGCGACAGATTTTCATTCGTGAGGCGTTGGTTGAAGGCGACTTACGCGCGCGTGCACGTTTTCTGGCGAATAACCGTAAGCTGCTGGCGGATATTGAAGCGCTGGAGCACAAGTCCCGTCGTCGCGATATCCTGGTCGATGATCTGGTGTTGTATGAGTTTTATGATGAGCGTCTACCTGCGGGTATCTCCACCACCGTCGCGCTGGAACAATGGATCAAATTAGATGCAGGTAATGATAACCAATTGTTCCTGACGCGTGAGTATTTGATGAAGCACAGTGCTTCACACGTTAATGAGGCACAGTTCCCGGAAGTGTTTTTATGGCCGGGCATGAAGCTGCAAATGAGCTATCAGTTTGAGCCGGGTACCGAACAGGATGGTGTGTCGCTTAAGGTGCCGCTGGGACTGCTGAATCAATTGCCGGCGAACCGATTAGAGTGGCTAGTGCCGGGCATGCTGGCAGATAAATGTACGGCGCTGATCAAAGCGTTACCCAAAACTCTGCGTAAACACTTTGTGCCTGTGCCCGATATGGTCGCTAGTGTTCTGGAGCAAATCGCACCCGATAATGTGCCCTTGACCGAAAAAATGGGGTTAGCCCTGAAGCGATTAAAGGGCATTGAAATACCCGCTGACAGTTGGGATAGTAGTCGCCTGGAAGCGCATCATCACTTCAATATTTGTGTGATGGATGAGCAGGGCAAAGTGGTTCAGCAGGGCAGGGACCTGCAACGATTGCGGCAGCAATTTAGTCAGCAGGTCAGCGATAGCTTACAGACTGCCGGGCAGCATGCAGAAGAACGCAGCGGTATTAAAAGCTGGGACTTTGGCGGTCTTGGCAAGAGCATTAAGGTGCATCAGGCGGGCATGTCATTACGAGCCTATCCGGCTATCGAAGACGCTGGAGATAGCGTGAGCTTGATTCTGGCTGATACCGAGGAACGTGCGGAGAAGATTTCCACCGATGGCGTGTTGCGGTTGCTGATGTTGGCCAGTGGGCAGCAGGTGAAATATCTTCAGAAAAATCTGCCCAATTTGAATAAAACCGTATTGCTTTTTAATCGTCTGGATAGCCAGAAGACGCTGATTGACGATCTGCTGAAAGCGGCTTTCCATAGGACCTTTCTTGAGGGGCAAGAACTACCGGTCAGCGAGCAGCAGTTTAAAGATTGTCTTGAGCGTAACAAAAGCGAGCTGGTCAGTAATGCCTCAGATATGGCACAGCGTTTGAACAGTATTGGTGAGTCGTATCACCAGATCAGTAAAAAACTGAACGGGCAGGTGTCGCTGCCCTGGATGCCCGTTTATGCGGATATTAAAACGCAGCTTGAGCGGCTATTCGCTCCACACTTTTTGACGCGTGTTCATTGGCAGCAACTGCAGCATTATCCGCGTTATCTGAAGGCGGTTGTGCAGCGTATGGATAAATTATCCGGCCAGTTAGCCAAAGAAAAAATTTGGTGCGCCGAGCTGGAGCAGTTCTGGCAACGTTATGAAACGTTGTACCAAAAGCTCGATAGTCAGGGCATGGATACAGTACCAGCCGAGCAGTTCCGCTGGATGCTGGAGGAGTACCGCGTCTCTATTTATGCGCAGGCATTGGGAACGCCGCAGCCGATATCGGCAAAACGGTTACAGAAGAAGTTGGATGAGTTAAAAGTTTGAAGTTAGGCGTAAAAAAAGTTAGTTCGACTATTCATCAATAATAATTCGGCTAAACTAATCAGTTATGGATGTTGTGCTTGGAGGGAGAGGTGACATTGCCAAAATTTACGATAAATAATATGAAAAAAGGGTTGGTTATTGGTGTTACGACCGTGTGCCTTAGCTTTGCTGTAAGTACACAGGCTGGCGACAACCCGGACGACCCATGGGAAGGCTTTAACCGCAAAACCCATAGTTTTAACAAGTTTGCAGATACTTATTTTCTAAAACCTGTTGCCAAGGGTTATGACTGGATTACGCCAGCGCCGGTGGATGACGGCATCAGTAACGTGTTTGATAATCTCGGTGAGACTAAAAACTTCATCAACGATGTGTTGCAGCTTAAGCTCGCTGATGCGGGCACGGATGTATTACGTTTTGTGATTAACAGCACGGTTGGTGTACTAGGCATTTTTGATGTGGCGTCAGGAATGGGGCTTGATCGAAATGAAGAAGATTTTGGGCAAACACTAGCGGCCTGGGGCGTTGAATCTGGCCCCTATATTGTTCTGCCATTTCTTGGGCCAAGCACCGCGCGTGACGGTGTTGGTTTAGTGCCAGATCACTTCTCTGTTCCACAGGCTTACATCGATCATGATGAAACCCGCATGGCGGTTTACGCGACGGATACTATTGATAGACGTTCGGACTTATTGTCAGCAGAAGAGCTGATTCAGGGTGATGAGTATAGCTTTATCCGTGATGTTTATTTGCAGCGACGTGAGTTCTTGGTAAATGATGGTGATGTAGAGGATGACTTCGTTTCGGATGATTTCGACGATGAGTAAATTTATTTTTTACATTATCGTAAATTGACCTTAGAAAAAACCGGCGTAATGCGCCGGTTTTTTTGTTTAACAGCTTGAACCTACCTCAGCTTGGGAGTATGTTTGCAGCTATAAATAGGGGCTAAAACCCCGGCATAAAAAACGCTGAAAAGTGAAATTTAATTCTTTATCCACTATATGGGTGAGCCTTTGACCGGCCCTTGTGAACATCTGTTAATCGTTAACGATGATCCCGAATCGCAACAGCTGATTCTAGACTGCTTACACGACGGCGGCTATGAAACCACTCTGGTCAGTGACCTCCCCGCGGCATTAACTTATTTACAATGGAATCATGTTGATCTGGTGATTCTTGATCTTGGCATCAAAGATGCTGATCCGTTGAAACTTCTTAAAGACCTCTGCTCTACTTATTCGGAACTGCCGGTTATTGTGTTGTCTCATCGTAGTACGGCTGAGCAAACGCGTGAAGCATTACAACTGAATGTGATGGATTACCTTCGTAAGCCTTTCCATCCGGAAATGGTGCTGTTTTCCGTAAGCAACAGTTTGAAGCGCATGAAGTTGATGCTGGAGAACCGTAAGTATCGGGATCAGCTTGAAGTGGCTAATCGTGAATTGCAGCGTCGCTTGGAAGAAGTTCAGGCCGATCAGCAGGCGGGTAAGTTAGTGCAGCAGCGTATGCTGCCGCCATCGCCTTATCGGTTGATGGATTACAAATTTTCACATCGTATTATTCCTGCCGACTATCTGTCCGGTGATTATGTTGAGTATCATCAGGTCAGTGATAACAAACTGGTATTTTTCCTGGTCGATGTGACGGGGCATGGCTCTTCTTCGGCGTTTGTGACGGTGATGATGAAGCAGCTGGCGATTCGTTCGCGCCGGCACTTTCAAAAGGAACAGCGGCGCGAGGTAAATTCAGCAGCCTGGATGCTGAAATGGATTAACAAAAATTTGCTTGATGCTGACTTAGGGCGCCATTTAACGATTTTTCTTGGCGTTATCGATAAAGAAACCCGTCAGCTAAATTACAGCTACGGCGGTCATTTTCCACAGGCTATCATGACAACAGGCGATGACGTTTATTATCTGGAAGGGCGTGGGCTGCCGGTAGGTTTGTTTGAAGGTGCTGAGTATGAAGATATCTACATGCCGCTACCGAAGAAGTTTGGTTTAACAGTCTTTTCAGATGGCGTATTAGAAATTATGCCGCAGAAAAGTTTGAAGGAAAAAGAAGAGCGCTTGCTCGAACTTGTTAAAGAAACGGATCATCGCGTTGATTTAATGATCCAAAGTTTCGGGGAAAATGAAATTCGTCGCGCCCCTGATGACATTTCAGTACTAAGTTTAAAAACGGTATAGTTGAAAATATGAAATCCGGTCAGATTATGGTCGCCAAGAACAATGGCGTGTATGTTCTCAAATTTAACGGCGATGTGCGTCTTACGCTGTGTGCCGCTCTGGATATTTTTCTGGAGAAAATGATTGCGGAGCCTGAGCTGCAGGCGGTCTTTATCGATTTAAGCGATACGGTTGGTATCGATAGCACATCACTCGGTTTTCTTGCCAAAATTTCAATCCTTACGCAAAAAACCTATGGCTGGAAACCTACGATCATTTCTGTCTCTGACGACATTACTCGTTTGCTGATGAGCATGAGTTTTGATCAGGTATTCAATATCATCGAAGAACGTATTGATGGTGATGAGTCACTGAATGAATTGCCAACTATTGAGGCCTCTGAACAGGACACCAAGGAGCAGGTGCTTGAGGCGCATAGAATCTTGATGGGGCTGAGTGATGACAACAAGGCCAAGTTTCAGGAGTTGGTCAGTATGCTGGAATCGTCCTGATTACAGTTTTATAGTTAGAGATGGTTAAGACCCCTCTTTTTTTACGTTACCCTTCTGGTAACTGTTCATTCCCATAAACTGATCGAGCCGTTTGTTTTAAACGGATGAAATCTTTGTGCGTGACATAGGTTAATTCTGCTACCTTGCGAATGAGATGCTCCTCGTAGCGGTCGAGATTATTATCCGCAAAGGCTACCTGCCACATTGAGCTGATCAGCGTTAACTTCTGTTCGTAGTCATAGAAATCATTCACCAGACGGGTGAACTGATAGAGAGAGGTGCTTTGCTGAACTTCGTCTTCGGCCATTGTTACCAAAGAATCAAGTTCCATTGCGTTAAGGTTGAAGGTATTGCGCAGCGTATCAACGATGCTCGATTTTTCGGCGGCATCAAGCTCATAGTCAGCTTGGGACACTTCAATTAGAAGTGCCGCAGTGGTGAGCCTGAGAGTGTGGTCGTCGCGGGAGGGGGGATTCCCCGCCCCGAGGGAAAGGTTGCTGTTAAAGAATTGCCTGATTTGCTCGATCACTGTAGAAGTCCATATCAATTATGAATTGTTCTAACTTGCCCTGGTCGATGGCGAAGTTGCGAATTCCTTCAGCTAATTTTTCTGTGGCCATGGCATCATCGTTAAATAACCAGCGGAAGCTCTTTTCGGTGATTTCCAGGTGTTTTTCGAACTCAGGAGCCGTTTCCAGTGACAGTTTACGTTCAAGAATGCCGGTGTCGTCCTGCAGTTCCTGCATCAGCTGAGGGCTGATGGTGAGGCGGTCGCAACCGGCCAGTTGTTCGATTTCACCGGCGTTACGGAAACTGGCGCCCATCACAATGGTATTGTGACCAAACTGCTTGTAGTAGTTGTAAATACGAGACACAGAAACTACGCCGGGGTCTTCAGCAGCAGGGTAATGGTCACGCCCCGTGTTCTTTTTGTACCAGTCGAGAATGCGGCCCACAAAAGGTGAAATCAGCGTTACACCTGCTTCGGCACAGGCAACGGCTTGAGTGAAGTTGAACAACAGGGTCAGGTTACAGTTGATGCCCAGTTTTTCCAGTTGTTCGGCCGCTTTAATACCTTCCCAGGTGGAGGCGATTTTAATCAGAATGCGTTCTTTGCCAATGCCAACTTGCTCATAAAGCTCGATCAGGCGTTGTGCCTGGGCGATTGTGGCCTCGGTATCGAAGGATAAGCGAGCATCTACTTCGGTAGAAACGCGGCCCGGTACGATTGTGAGGATTTCAGCGCCAACGTTGACAGCAAATTTGTGCAGTGTGTTTTCCAGACGTTGTTCTTCAGAACCACCTTGCTGTTTAGCCCATTCGACGGCTTCAATGATGTAGTGGGTGTATTCAGGATTCTGCGCCACCTTGTAGAGCAGGGAAGGGTTGGTTGTGGCATCTTCCGGTTGGTAGGCTTTCATGGCGTTAATTTCGCCGGTGTCAGCTACTACGACGGTCATGGTTTTTAGCTGTTCAAGTTTGTTGCTAGTGGTCACGTGCGCATCTCATTGAATAAACGAATTGGTCTGTTGGGCTAAGCCTGCAACGTTAGAGGGTATGGCAGGTTTGGCCTTTGCCCCTTGATTATAGTCATGCTCTGGAGGCTTAGTTAATTAATTTGGCGGCATTTTCCAGAACTTCAATGCCTGCACCCGGTTTGAATGCGTTTTCACTAATATATTGCCGGAATTTACGTCCACCGGGTTGTGCGTGGAATAGTCCCAGCACATGTTTGCTCATGTGAGTCAGGCGTATACCTTTGCTCATTTCTTTTTCGATGTAGGGCAGGAACCGTTGCAGGATTTCATGTCGGCTGGGCATTTCATAGTGATCGTCAAATAACAGCGCATCGGCTTCTGCCAGGATATAGGGGTTGTGATAAGCCTCGCGGCCAATCATTACGCCATCCACCTGCTTAAGGTGAGACTGGGTTTCCTCGAGCGTTTTAATACCGCCGTTGATGATGATTTCCAGCGCCGGAAATTCCTTTTTGATTTGATAAACCCAGTCATATTTTAGTGGTGGAATATGGCGGTTTTCCTTGGGGCTCAGACCTTGTAAAAAGGCTTTGCGGGCGTGAATAAGAAAGGTTGAACAACCCGAACTACTGACGACTTCCATAAAACGATGTAGCAGTTCGTAGCTGTCGAGATCATCAATACCGATGCGGTGTTTCACGGTGACTGGAATATTGACGGCCTGTTGCATGGTATTTATACATTCCGCAACCAGCTCAGGTTTGGCCATCAGGCAGGCACCAAAAGCACCGTTTTGTACACGATCGCTAGGACAGCCAACGTTCAAGTTGATTTCGTCGTAACCCCAATCTTCGGCAATTTTACTGCATTCGGCCAAGTCCGCTGGCGAGCTACCGCCTAGCTGCAGTGCAACGGGGTGCTCAGTGTCATCAAAACCGAGCAAATATTCACGGTCACCGTGAATAATGGCACCCGTGGTGACCATTTCTGTGTACAGCAGCGTATGGCGGCTGAACAGGCGCAGGAAGTAGCGGTCATGTCGATCTGTCCAATCGAGCATGGGGGCAACGCACAGACGGCGACTGAAAGGGGTTTTCTTTATAGAGTTAGAGTTAGTCACGTTGAAGGGCTGTCTTGAAAGGGATGGAGATTATACACACTCCTTTTTCATGGGGCGAGTTTAGGCTTGATGTTAATGTGGCTTCGGGGAAAAGAGGCTGGGTACGAATGCCCTTTCCTTGTTTGCTAGAAATTTATTGTGGCTGCGAAGAGGTGATGTGATCGCTGTAATGAAGATCGGTGAGGCGCAATTTGCGCAGGCACTAGATCCATTTACTGATAGATTTCACTGATCACCTGTAAACGTTCTGGGCTGGTCTAGCCAAGCTCAATCATGCCTTTGATTATTTTAGCTTCGTGCCGAAGAAAGGGGTGAGATTGGGTGCTGTGATATCGGCCCTTGATCCGGCCAAGCACTTCTTCAGAATTTTCTATGGATGGTTTGAAAGTCATGCTTGATTTATTAATCAGCGGTGTGGGATATCTGCTGACAAACAAATACTACAGTTTAGGCTGACTATTGAAAAGAGGGCGTGAGAGGGGTCTTTTAATGATAAATATCATCGCCTAACTCAGGCCTCTTTCCGCGGGGCTATAACTGACAATGGTGTGACTTTCAGAATTTATCGATCTGTGTTTCTTATCAATGCGATAAGTGTCTAATCTTGGATTTCATGCGCTTAACTTTTCCTGACCAGCAGTTCTGTTTTACCTTCACTTCAACGATCTGAGCAGAGTGGATTTTCTGATAAGTAAGGGTGTATTTTACATATTTTGCGCCTGAACTACGGACATCCTGGGCGCCGATTAACCAGGCATTCTCTAATAGATCTGGGAAGCGATTACGGGCGCGACGCAAAGCGCGCTTGATATCTCTTTTAGAGAGGGTCTCAGCTTGGAGGTCGCGGAGATCTCCGTCATCTTGACCACGTTTAACACAGGTTCCGCCGACACGATTTATCAGGTGAGCATCCCGCGAGTCCCACAGGCCTCTTAGGGTTTTATCATTAACATCGTAACAGCGGTATGCGGTGGTTTTATTTGAGTAATGTTGGTAGTTGTCCGCGGAATAGGCGGCAGCATTGAAAGAAGTGATAAGTAACAGCAGGGTAGCGGTAAGAGCGATGATCTTTTTCAAAGGTATTTCCTCACGTCGAATATTAGAAGTGAGCACTATAGAGAGAGGCAACTGAACCTTGACTGAACCATTAGCGTTTTGCAGGCTGTTTAACGCGGCTGTGATTGAACGTTTGTGTCTAATAGATTTTGCTCAAGCTTCGAAAGTTGCAATTCAACTTCAGTAGTTTGAAAATGTTAAAGCTCTTGGGCTGAACAGTCTAAGGTCGGCCCCTCCATAGCTAATGGAATAATTATGCTATGCCGAGGTCTGTTGGAACGGTCGGTTATAACTGGCAGTGGTTTAACAGTCATCCTGGAGGAAATAATGAAAACGGCTCTATTCACTAAACTTTCCCTTTCTATAATTGCGCTCGGCCTCGTTGGTTCGGCCTCGGCAGAATATGCCACCAGCTCCAGCCCTCTTTCCTTTGCCAAGGATCAAACCATTATTGATTTAAACAAGGTGGAGTGGGCTCCGCTTAACTTGACCGGCTTTAAAGAGGGCGCTGAGGTGGCGGTTTTGCGTGGCGATCTCGCGCATGGCTCTGAATTGATCGTACGTGTGCCAGCCGGTTATTTAATCCCAAACCATAATCATACTAGTGCAGAAACCTATATTTGGCTCAAAGGCTCCTACACATATATCGACGGACAAAGCGGCAAGTCGGCACCCATGAGTAATCAAGGCTTCATCAGTCTGCCGGGCAATACACCGCCTCACGCCATCGTCTGTGGTGATGATCCCTGTGTGTTTTATCTGCGTTACCCTCGACCCTTTGATCACACAATTTATCCGATGCCGAAGAGGCTGACGCCGATTGAGTAACCCGTTGGTTGTTGGAGTTGTTGTATAACGAAGTTGGCAGGGAGAGCGATAATGGAGAAGAGAAAAGCTTTTTAGAGCGGTTAAAAGACGCCTACGAAAACATGAGAAAAGAGTTGGTGATGGTGATTGTTTTTGTCGCTCTTTTCGTGGATTTGTTGCCTGGCGAGCTATTTGCCGGCAACAGTATTGAGAGCATTCAGATCGGTCTTATCTTTGCTTTGTCGTTGAC
>Ga0209396_1003801_pt1 | contig 14994 bp, 8 predicted proteins | sample GOMGulsemesocosm_6_FD_184638 | JGI IMG/M metagenome (GOLD analysis project Ga0209396, IMG submission 184638) | Methane-oxidizing microbial communities from mesocosms in the Gulf of Mexico - GOM8C Gulf of Mexico (SPAdes) (version 2) | ecosystem: Environmental > Aquatic > Marine > Cold seeps...
TAGAATTGCAGCGTGATCTTTTACCCAAGCACGAAATTGTCAATTTAACTGATTATCGTCAACGCCATAACTTGTATAAACGTGACTTAGATCTGCAAGCGGTACACCAGCAATATCCTTTTATAGTGACTTGGGATGATCACGAATTTGCCAACGATACTTGGAAAGACGGAGCAGGTAATCACAATGATAATGAGGGCGACTTTTTAGTTCGTAAGACAAAAGCAAAGCAAGCCTATTTTGAGTGGATGCCGATTCGTAATCAGCCTGAAGACCTCGGTTCTTGTTATCGTAAATTGCCATTCGGTAATTTGGTTGACTTGATTATGCTGGATACTCGCGTTGAAGGGCGCGATGAGCAACCTAGCGGCCTTTATGCTCAGCAAATTCGTCACGATGAAAACCGTACCTTAATGGGGTTTGAACAAGAGGCTTGGTTGCACAACCAGCTGAAATCTTCAACGGCGAAATGGAAGGTATTAGGCCAGCAGGTACAAATTCAGCAATTAGGGCCAGTGGCGTTACCTGATCGCTTGGGTGGAGGGATATCATTCTTCCTCGATACTTGGGATGGTTATACTGCTACGCGTAAACGTTTATTTAATTTCATCGACGATAATAATATCGACAATATGGTGGTCTTGACCGGTGATATTCACTCGACTTGGGTGGCTGATCTAGCTCATGACCCGTTTGATAAACGCTATTACAATGGTGAAACTGGGGAAGGTTCTCTGGCGGTTGAATTTGTAACTCCGTCAGTTTCCTCTCCAGCATTGCCTCCTGTTATTGGTGATATTGCGGCGGCCGCATTAAAGTCGAGTAGCCCACACTTGAAGCATTGCGATATGGTTCATAATGGATTCTTTATCTTGGATGTCACGGAAGAGCGGGCGCAAGCCGACTGGTTTTTCGTTAAAACTGTAAAAGAGAAATCTACCGAACATAATCATGGGGTTTCTTATAAAACCAATAATAAGGCTAATCGTTTAACTAAGGTCGTGGCTCCTGCGCTTGCACGTCCCAATAGCGCTAGCTTTGCTCCACTAAAAGCATTCGCTACAGAGGTCGCTAGTGCTTAGAATTAAGGAAAATGTATAGGGTTAAAACTTTATCCCTTGTGCGAGGGGCAGCTGATCACCATAGTTGATGGTATTGGTTGCTCTGCGCATATAATTTTTCCACGCATCTGAACCAGATTCACGGCCACCACCGGTATCTTTCTCCCCACCAAAAGCCCCGCCTATTTCAGCACCAGACGTGCCAATGTTAATATTACAAATGCCGCAATCTGATCCCAAAGCCGATAAAAAATATTCACACTCTTGTAGATTATTACTGAATAGCGCGGACGATAAACCTAAGGATGAATTGTTATGGATATCTATTGCTTGCTGGAAGGTTTGATAGCGAATGATAAATAATAATGGCGCAAAGGTTTCTCGTTGAATAATTTCTGCAGTGCTGTCTATTTCCATAATCGCGGGCTGTACGTAATAGCCGCCTTTAGGGACGGCATTGATAAGACGTTCGCCGCCATAATGAAGTTGTCCTCCTTGGTGAATACCTTGTTCAATACTGAGCCGCATATTCTTATAAGCTTGTTGATTTACCAGTGGCCCCAAGTGGATATTTGCTTCTCTTGGATCACCGATAGCGATTGAACGATAAGCATTGATTAAGTCGACAATAAATTGATCGGCAATATTCTGATGAATAATTAAACGTCGTAAACTGGTGCAGCGTTGACCACTGGTGCCGATTGCAGAAAATAAAACGGCACGTAAGGCTAAATCTAAATCACTATTATCGGATATGACTAATGCATTATTACCGCTGAGTTCTAATAACGAACGCCCCAACCTTTGAGCCGTACGCATATTCACATCACGTCCCATTTCAACCGACCCTGTCGCAGATACAAGAGCAATCCGTTTATCATCGGCAAGTTGCTGAGCGGGATGTTTATCGCCCATCACCAGTGTATGTAAGCCATTGGGAATATCAAAATCACAGCTCTCAATCGCTAAGCTTATAATTTTCTCGCAGGCCAGTGAACAGAGTGGCGTTTGCTCGGAAGGTTTCCAAATGACTGAGTCACCGCAAATAAATGCCAGCATGGTATTCCAGCCCCAGACGGCGACAGGGAAATTAAAGGCAGTTATTACTGCAACAGGCCCTAGGGGGTGCCATGATTCTCGCATGTGGTGAAAGGGACGTTCACTGCTTATCGTTAGGCCATGGAGTTGTCTTGAAAGGCCCACAGAAAAATCACACATATCAATCCATTCTTGTACTTCTCCTAAAGATTCTTGCTGAGTTTTTCCTGTTTCTAGAGTGATATAGCGCGCTAGCTCATCTTTATGTTGCTCTGCTAGTTGGCCAATATTCTTTACTAATAAACCCCTTAAAGGAGCAGGTTGAGCTCGCCACTGCTGAAATGCGAGCTGACTTTGATCAATGAGCTGTGAGCATAACTGGGGATCTGTATTGGCAAATTCGGCGCTCAGGCTATTATCGATAGGGGAGTAAGATTTAATGTTATTTTCTGGATTTTTCTCGTGACACCAGTAACTTTGCTCTCCTTGTTTAGCTGAGCAATAGAGTGGTTTATTTTTATCAGTACTGTCTAAGAATTCTAATAAATTTAATCGACTATTCATCGTCATACCACCATAGCTAATAATTAGGGCATTAAATACTTGCCGAAATGAGTCTGATAAAACTGCTGCAATAAAATACTTTCTTGGCTGATAAACCCTGACGGAGCTAGTTTGTTATCCAGCCAGAGTTCAATAACCGCGCATAAACTTGCGGCGGTGCAAATTTGGATGGCGCTAAAATCACACTCTCCTAGGGGCGGCAGATCAATAGTCCTGTGGTAGATACGTCTTAATTCGGTAAGTTGTTGGTAGCTATTATTGTCATTGTTTAGGGCTTGAAAGGTTGCTGTGTTTTTTGCTGAGTCTGATTTAATATTTCCTTTAACGGTTACCATGATCAGTACTACGTCTTGGGTTGTCATGGGAATACTGCTATCTAATAAATTCACCAGTTGTTCACGCATTTCTACTTGCTGAAATTTTAGATCTTTTAAAAGAAATTTCATCAGATCTCTATGACCTGGGTAGCGTACAGTTTTATAATTTAACTGCTCAACATGACCCGCGAGGGTTTGGGGCAATGTGCCTAAGCCGCCGGAAGTATTAAATGCTTCATACTTGATGCCTTCTAAGGAAAAAACCTCTTTGCTATCAAGGGCCGCTTGATAAACAACTTCTCCTTGTTCAATAGCGAGGCACAGATTGCAATATTCATTGACTAAACCGGCAGTAGACCATGTGAGGTTATACAACATTTGGTTGGTCGGAAACTGGGGCAGGGCTCCGACTCGTAATTGAACGCTTTCAAGGGTTTCAAACTGATCATAGAGGCTGCGGGCTAGTATGCTAATAAACCCAGGAGCCAAGCCACATTGAGGCATGAAGACTTGATCTGCTTTAGGGGAGTTGGCCAATGATTGAATGAACTCACAAGAGGCAACATCTTCTGTGAGATCAAAATAACTAAGCCCATTATGATAAGCGGCTTTTGCAATTGGGATACTGAGGCTATAGGGCCCTGCATTAATGACCGCATCAAATTGATGCTGGTTGAATATTTCATCAAAATCACATGGATCTGGCAGCAATAATGTATTGTTATCATTATTGCTTAATACTAAAGCAGCGGCATTATTATCGGCAAGGGTGAGTTGTATGATCGTATTATTCACGCTATTTAAAGTACCGAGAAAATGAAATATTGTGCTGCCAATTTTTCCTGCACCAATAATAATAATTCTTTTGATGATTGTTTTATTCATTGCAGTTTCCTCAAAGCTATCATGCTGAATTAGTTGAAGAAAATATCTGGTTTGCATTCGCCGCTACAAACCCTTGGTATTCTTTACCATCCGCTTGGGGAAAGCGCTTAGCGAATTCATAGAAACAACTTTTGATATTTTTTGTCCCTTGATCAAATTCGAACTGTATCTCGTCAGCAATCGTTGAAGCTTGCTCTAATAAGACTTCTGGACTGCCCTTGATAATGCCACCTTCAGGATTCATCTTAATATGAATGCTTTCCATTAATTTAATCAATCCAAGCCAGTCGAATTGTCGATCACTGTTGCTATTAAAAGCATTTATATCCAAAGTGAAGTGATTCGCATGAAAGCCGAGTGCCATTAACCAAGCAGCGTACTCGCTTTCTGCGCGTAAAGTTTTATATTCTTCCCAGCTGGGCAAACCCCAGCAACGGCCAGAATAAAACAGACTATTATCTGTCGGTAATGCTGAGCGGGTGGATAATTTGTGACTAATTATTTGCTGGCTTTGTTCACTTAATTGATCGATGTGAAGCTGGCTTAGGAATACTTTTGCTACCTGAGTATCTGGGTGAATGTAAGCAGTGGCGGATAAATGTTTGTCGGGAAATCGATAGTTATCTAATAATTGATAGTCAAGATCAAAGAGATGTCTTTCTAAGCTGTCAATATCCATACCGGGTATGTCAAAAGTACGGAAGGCAACGTGGTCGTTTATTAACGTTGGGTTGTGTTCCATTAGTGTTTGCTGAATAGCATTTACTTGCGGTGTTAGTTGCACATAATCTTGCCATAAAGAGGAAAAAAAGTTTTCAACAGAATTATTGTTCATAGTAGCCTCCAGAATGTATATTTTTTGCCTGTAGAGTACTTGGTAATAGTAAGCGCTGACTTTCTTTTGCTTGGGGGTAGCGTTGTTGTTCGAGCTGGTAGTACGTTTGGATGAGTTCGACTTCTAGCCCTAAATACTCTCTAATTTCTTTTAGTGACGAATCTAAAAATTGATCAAAATCGACTTCGTCAAATGCTTTACAGTGACTGACTTGTGCTAGATGTAGTGCATCATTAAATATTTCTAAGTCTTCACTACTGAAACGATATATCTCAGGATAAAAATTCTTACTGATCCAAGTGAATAATTTCTCTTCCCATGTCGAAATATGTTTTGTGCTGCCCATAGTAAAGCCTATGGTAAAGGCTTCATCTTTAGGTAATAACCCGCGGCCGAGGATGAGGTGAATACAGTCGTGCTGGTGTAGATCGACACTGCCTGATAATAACCCCAGACCTTCAGGATTCTCTAATAGGCGTACGATAAAGGGAATATCTTCTTGTGGGGCTCCAAGAGCAGATAAACTGTCTAAGCCTTGGCGTAAGCTTATTTGATCGTATTCGAAGGGCAGATACCAGTCGCGGTAATTACTCGCTTGTGGAAACCCCATCGGTAGATAATCTGAAACCATAACTCCCCCCTGAAATTCACAAGAGTCTCTTCAGTTATAGAGGTGTTATGGTAGGGAAACAAGGGCAAAGAATAGTGTGCTATGAGAACTCTCTTAGTAAGTGCTCATAGTTATAATGAATGAATAAAATCGCTTTAAGTTCGGAGTTGATCCAGCTGTTGATCCAAGGTATCAATTTGACTAATAAGGTGTTGATTACTTGAGTTCGATTGCTGTGCGAGCTCAGCCAGAGTATCAGCGGCATCCCCTATGATGGTTAGATTTTTATTGATCTCTTCAGCGACCTGACTTTGCTCTTCTGCCGCGGCGGCAACTTGGTCGGCATTATCTGTGATACTTGTGGTTGTGGTAACCACTTCTTCTAATGAGCTGAAAGCTTGATGAGTTTGTTCAACGCTTGCTTCAGCTTTTGCACTGCTATTATCGATAATGGTGACTGCCTTGGAAACTTCTGACTGCAAGCTTTGAATCATAGTATTGATTTCGTCGGTTGAGTTTTGAGTTTTAGAGGCGAGACTACGGACTTCATCGGCGACCACAGCAAAGCCTCGGCCTTGTTCTCCTGCCCGCGCAGCTTCAATCGCGGCATTTAACGCTAATAGATTAGTCTGCTCCGCAATGGCCTTAATAACATCAATGATGCGGGTGATATCTTCACTGCGAGAGGCAACTTGGGAAATTGAGTCGCTAGCGTATTTCATATCTTCTGCTAGTGAACGTACACCGTCGACCGCAGTGGAAAGAGAAGCTTGTGAGCGATGGATAATGTCTTGCGCTTGTTTAGCGCCATCGGCGGATGATTGCGCTAAGCGCGATACTTCATGAGAGGTTGCTGACATCTCATTGGTTGCGGTTACGACACTTGAAATTTCCAATTGCTGTTGGCTGGTATTTTCATTGGTTTTACGGGTGATTTGCTCACTGCTGGCGGAAGAATTACGCACTTCGTCACTGACTGTTTTTAACTCATTAATCATAGCGCGTAATTTTTGTAAAAAACGATTGAAACCACTGCTTAATGCGATCAGTTCTGCATGGGTATCCAGCGTGATTGACTGAGTTAAATCGCCATCTGCACTGGCTAAGTTATCAATGCGTTGACGTAACTCATATAGGGGCTGAACGATTGATTTAATCATCCAAGCCATGATCGCGGCGGCCAAAAGAGTAACTATAAACGCCAACATAACTTGCTGCGTATTAATGCTAGCAAAGCTATCTTCAAGCTCGTTGACTAGGGCCTGCGCTCTAGCCATCGCGACTTTTTTAGGCAGCTCGATAATAAACTGCCAACGATTATTAGACGCTATAATTTGTATGTCTTTACTCACGACAAATAAGGATTCGGTTTCTAATAAATCGTTCTTGTCGGTTAATTGCAAATAACTTTGTGCTTGCGCAGGTAGGGCTTCTTTCAATGGTCTCGCGGTATGTTGTGAATAATGACTGCTACCGACAATTAAGCCACTTTCACTTAATAAAGTGACTTTAGCGGCGCCATTAAATAATGACTTACTAAGCTCTTCGGTTAATTGTTGAAATTTAGGTAAATTAACATCGACACCGACTAGGCCCTTAAACTCATTATTAATTAAAATAGGCGCAGTAAGGCTGGTCATTAGCTCTTCGTAACCTTCGTCAATTTCATACATGTAGGGTTCCATTGCACAGGGTTTTTTATTATCCCGAGCACATAGGTACCACTCTGCTTCTCGAACACCAAATTCATTGAGGGCATCAGCATATTTCTCGTCTGAGTCTTCAATGCGATATTGAATTAACTTTTGCTGACGATTACGCACCCAATAGATCTCTAATGAGCCTGTTTTCATCGCATTATAATCAGCATCACTATCTAGATAGGCGCTATCATTTCCATCAAAACCATTGCTTTCAAATTGAGTATAAAAAGAGCTGACATTCGTATTGGCTGCTAAATGGGCTTGGATTAAAGAATTTACTTGAACTCTTGCGAGAGGTAGTTGATCTTTGCTTATGGATTGTTGCAGTATGGAAGCTACGGTCATAGGCAGTTGGTAGGCTGTATTTATATAACTGGCTACCTTATTCCCATAACCTGCCGACTCTGCGCGTAATTGATCATAGACGGCTTCTTTGAGGTCAACTTGTGCTCGGTTGCTTAGATCGGAGCCGGTATTATTCAATGCACGGTTAACGTTAATACTGAGAACGATTGCCATCGCCAGTAGCATGATTAAACTGGCGGCCATTAATTTAAGGCGTAATGAAGACGATTTCATGATAACTCACTGATAAAGCATTAGTTTTATCAGTGAGTATAGATGTCATTGCGTAATTCGCTATTTATCGGAGTCGGCGCTTAATTTCACTTCGGTTCAGCACTTCATTATTCAAGCAGCTTATTGATCACATTGCTGATATCAGTACTGGCGTGGTTGGCAACCTCAAGTAGCTGATCTCTTTGCTGAGAAGTTAAGCTAGTACTTTCAAAATTAGTAAGTATTGCGTAGCTCACCAGATCTGAGGGTTCCGTCGCTAAATGTTGAATAAGGTCATCGTTATAATCTGAGTTTCTAGCCAGAACGCTGGCTGCGGCATAGCGTTCTTTACTATTGTCAGAACTTAATTTTGACATTATTTGCTGATCTAAGTTTTCCAGCTTTGCGTTGCCCGCAGCCAGTATTGCGGATGAAGCATGATTGGTCTCCATTGCTTGGCTGAGAGCCGAAGTCAATTGGTCCGCAAGACCTGAGGAACCCTGTCCTTGATTCTCTAGTTGCTGAAGCGTAGATCCTAAGTTGATAAGTGCATTATTTCGAACATTATCACTTTCACTGGTATTCTCGGATAGCGAAGCTAGAGCTTGGAACCCCTGTTCAGACACCTGGCCATTACCCGAGAGGGCGACCATTAAACGGACTTTTTGCAGATCTATCTCCATATCCCCTTTAGCCTTGGTATTCGATAAGCTGGATAGTGTATCAATAAGGTAGTTTTCAGCATCTTCGTGACCACTAAGACTTAACGCAAATGCTAGATCTCGCTTCGCTACGTCCGTTAAGCTCTGGTCTGATAGCCTTTCTGTTAACTCGTCAGGGTGGATGTTTTCTATTAGATAATCAGCTGCTTTAATGAGTTTGGCTGTATTTTTTTCGCTTGCAAAAGCATTAATGATTTGCCAAAGCTCTTGCTCATTAGCAACGGTTTTTTCAAACTCAGAGGCTGCAATTCCTTGAGTCTGCCAGTGATTATTAATATTACTAAAGTTCGTCAGTTTTAAATGTTTCAAGTTCCTATAAGAATTTATTTTTTTAGCATTGATGCTGAACTTGATATAACCCTTATGACCCGCCGCAGAGATGCTTTGGTATTCTTCTGATATTAACAATAAAGGCATGCAATCATCATCTAAAGTGATTTTCCAACGGCTATTATCATTGTTGGACTGCAAACTCGTCGCTAACGTATTGAAGTTGGTGGTGGTTGCGCTGCCATTGCGAGTGACTGCATTTTCCTTATGGATATAGTGATAAGTTCGCTGCATTGAATCGTAAGGGAAATAATATTTTTCATTTTCTTTGCCAACCGAAAGAGCTTTAAATAATTGTGACAAAATTTTCATTGGATGTTTTTCTGCCAGTCCTAAATCATTAAAAGCCGTAAACATGGCATAGGGCTGTGAGGCTACTCGGCTTATATAATAGACATCTTTTATATTTAAGGCTCCCTGGCCTTCGTCGATAATAATATCGTCGGCAATTCCTTGAATAATGGCATCGTTGGCTTGCTGCAATTGAGTATTAAACGTGATATTAGAGTGATAGACCTGTTGCCCGTTGAGCATAGAATCGATGTTAATTTCTACCGCGTAAGCGTAATTAAACTGCTTATTATTTGCACATCGAAATTGCTTTGCAGGCTTGTTGGGGTCTATTTCATTAACATCAATAAAATCGGGTGGCGCTGTGGGTAGGGTTTGAATATAGATATAAAAACTGGCGGCTATGATTAGCAATATAGAAAAAAGACTGATCAGTATTTTTAGTAGAATGTTCATGTTTCGTCAATGGCTGCTAGCGAATAGCTAAAGATAATAAAAAGAAAAAAGCCCTTAGTAAATACTAAGGGCTTTAACAGGCTAAAAGTGGTTAAAGCGCAACGGGTGAGGCTTCTTCTGTTGCGAAGTTAACCGTATGGTAGGTAACGCCATCCCAATGAACATCCGCATCGTCACCAAAGGCATTGATATCGAAGCCTAGGACTTTCAAGAAGGTATTAACAAATCCACGTCCTGATTCAATATCAGTTTCTAGTGATTCTGTTTTATAAACTTCATCGATTCCGGCAATATTGCGCACGCCTTCTTCTAATGAATAAGGCATCGCTAATTCCATTACCCAAAGTTTAAACTCTGCACCCACTTGCAATAGGTCTGGAATAAAACTTAAGAAGCTGGTGATACGGATGTAAGCTTGCGAAGATATCCAAAGATCCATTGAAGGGATAACATCTAATCGAGTTGCATTAGCATGTTGACGACCATCAATAATTACTGGGGGTTGAGAGCGATCGACAGTTGAACTAATGGTGGTATCAGCTCCTAGCGTCGTACCCACGGTGCCATAAATACGGAATGGGATCAGTTCATACAAAGACACCTGCATGATGCCAAGATCGACCCCTGTTAAGCTGTGTAGGGCGGTATCAAACATACGAGTGCTGGCTTGTACTGTCACGCTCGGCTTGAAGTTTAATGCGGCTTTAGCGATGGTGCCGTCATCATCACAGCTGGCTTCTGCTGAAAAATCAAATAAAACGGTTTGTGATAATGAAGGAACAAACCAAGCGCTATTTGAATCTTTAGCGATGGAGTCTGAAATTGCCCCGACTATGCCATCACCAGCGGCATTGACGATGCTGCCACCGATATTAATAGGATCAGGAACGGGTAGGCCAAAAGCCCCTTCAATAGCATCTAAGCCACAGACAATAGGGGTAAATGACATATCTGTTTTTAATTTTGGAATTTGGCCGGCTCCCAAAACGATACCACCTTGGCTTGAAGCAGCGAGTGCGGCTGCCTGCTGAGTACCGGCTTGATCAAGAATACGCTGTTGATCTGCTAGACCACCAAATTGGCCAAAACATAAAGGACCTACGCCAGTAAAAGTCTCAGAACAAGGTTCATAGCATAACCCCGCTTCTTTCTGCTGGCCTGTTGAACAGCTCATCAGAGTACGTGGCTGAATCCATGATTTCTTGGTGATGGTTTTTGGCCACCACTTCCACAATGTACAAAATGCACCGGTATCAGAATACCCTGCAGGACACTGCTGCCAGCAAACACCGGCAACAGAATCATAACCGCTAGGACAATCTTGAGCACATAAGCCCGCATTAGCGCTATAACCACCTTGGCATGAATCAGGAATCGTTCCTATACCGCGGCTATAGCTCCACTCTTCAAAAGGGGCGCTAACATCGGTGACTGTATTGGTGATTTTATCTTCAATGGTATCGAAGATATTAGCGGTGAAAGAAAGGAATTTATTCCCTTCAGCTTCGCCGCTGATGGCTTGAACTTGCACAGGGTTGATGGCGCCAGCAGTGGCATCACCTTCTAGGCTTACACTCGCGGTATTAGCCCAGAGTGATGAGCTTGCCATTAGCATCAAATAGATAAAGCCGGTTATAAAACGCTTAAACATCATGTTTTGTATCCTCTGTGTTTCTTCTTGCGAAGAGACAGTGGTTGAATGAAGCATTCCTCAATAGAGTGATTCTTTGATCACTTCTATTGTTGACGGTGGTTTGCTTTGGGTTAAATTTCAGAATTCGCAGCCTGATTTATAATTATTGGCTGTCGAATACGTTCATTATTTAATAGTTAATATACGGTTAAACCAATTGGAACAAACGTATCACTATAGTAATTACACTTTATGACATTGTGGTGAAAATACTATGACAGTGTGGGCCAATATTTTATAACAAGGGCCTAATTTGTGGTTTTGGTAGGGATCAAAGGTGGATCAAGGTTGTGATAGGACGATAAATTAGGGCGAGTTATCATGAAATTGATTCATATCAAATGAAGAAAGCTTGAAAATTAATAATTCATCGCCATCTATTGTGCAGGACAAAGAATTTATCTCTATTCTTTTATAATCGACATATAGGAGTGATCTAGATGAGAATGGATCGATTAACTACAAGTTTACAAAATGCCTTAAATGAAGCTCAGAGTTTAGCTCTGGGTAATGATCATAATCAAATTGATAGTGTGCATCTATTGTTAGCGCTATTGCAGCAAACTAATAGTTCTGTACGGACGTTATTACGCAAAGCGGGTATCCAAGTGCCTGGCTTTGAGCAAGACCTGAATAAGGTTTTACAAGACCAGCCTAAAGTCGCTACGCCAGATGGCAATATACAAATTGCTCCCGAGCTTGGACGATTATTAAATTTAATCGATAAAGAAGCTCAGCAACGTGGAGATCAATTTGTCTCCAGTGAACTCTTTTTTGTTGTTGCTCTAGAAGAGCGAGGTGCGGTTGGCAAATTATTACAGCAGCACGGTTTAACTAAAAAAAGTTTAGATCAGGCAATTGAACAGATTCGTGGTGGTGAAAAAGTGAATGATGCGAATGCCGAAGATAATCGTCAATCGTTAGATAAGTATTGTATCGACTTAACCGAGCGGGCAGAACAAAACAAACTTGACCCGGTGATTGGCCGTGATGATGAAATTCGCCGTACCATTCAAGTTTTGCAGCGTCGAACCAAAAACAATCCAGTATTAATTGGTGCTCCTGGGGTCGGTAAAACTGCCGTAGTCGAAGGGCTTGCGCAACGCATTATCAATGGCGAAGTACCAGAAGGATTAAAAAATAAACGCATCCTCTCCCTCGATATGGGGGCCCTGATTGCCGGCGCAAAATATCGTGGTGAATTCGAAGAACGTTTGAAATCAGTGCTTAAAGACGTGGCGAAAGATGAAGGCCAAATTATTTTATTTGTAGATGAACTTCATACCATGGTTGGTGCGGGAAAAGGCGATGGCGCAATGGATGCGGGCAATATGCTAAAGCCGGCATTAGCGCGCGGTGAACTACATTGTGTTGGCGCGACGACTCTTGATGAGTATCGTGAATTCATTGAAAAAGATGCAGCACTTGAGCGTCGTTTCCAAAAAATATTAGTCGAAGAGCCTAATGAAGAAGATACCATTGCTATCTTGCGGGGGTTGAAAGAGCGCTATGAAGTGCACCACGGAGTTCAAATTACCGATAGCGCGATTATTGCAGCGGCTAAACTGTCCAGTCGTTACATCCCAGATCGTCAACTTCCCGATAAAGCGATTGATTTAATCGATGAGTCAGCATCGGTTATTCGCATGGAAATTGACTCTAAACCCCATGAGATGGATAAGCTAGAGCGTCGCTTAATTCAACTGAAAATTGAGCGTGAGGCATTGCGTAAAGAAACGGATGATGCCGCACTGCAACGTTTAACCGACTTGAATGAGGAAATTAATAAAGCAGGTCGTGCTTACTTAGAGCTTGAAGAAATCTGGAAGTATGAGAAGGCCTTATTGGAAGGTGCCTCTGAGATTAAAGAAAAGTTAGAAGCAGCAAAAGCGGATTTAGAGGCTGCTCGCCGTACTGGCGATTTGCAAAAAATGTCTGAACTGCAATACGGAATTATTCCAGCATTGGATAAAAAACTCAGCAGTGCGGATGACGCAGAAGCCCAGGGCAGTCACAAATTTCAATTGTTACGCAATAAAGTGACCGAAGAAGAAATTGCCGAAGTCGTCTCTAGGTGGACGGGGATTCCTGTTACTAAAATGCTCGAAGGTGAGCGCGATAAGTTACTGCGTATGGAAGATGAATTGCATCATCAGGTCGTCGGCCAAGAGCAAGCAATTGCTGCGGTATCCAATGCGGTACGGCGCTCCCGTGCAGGTCTCAGTGATCCCAATCGTCCCAATGGTTCTTTTTTATTCTTAGGCCCAACCGGTGTGGGGAAAACGGAACTATGCAAAGCCTTAGCAACCTTCTTGTTTGATAGCGATGACGCTATGGTGCGCATTGATATGTCGGAGTATATGGAAAAGCATTCGGTGGCGCGTTTAATCGGTGCACCTCCGGGTTATGTGGGCTATGAAGAAGGCGGGCACTTAACCGAAGCGGTACGCCGTAAACCTTATTCCGTCATCTTATTAGACGAGGTCGAAAAAGCGCACCCCGATGTGTTTAATATTTTACTGCAAGTCTTGGATGATGGTTTGCTTACCGACGGCCAAGGTCGGCGAGTCGATTTTAAAAATACGGTATTGGTTATGACTTCGAATCTAGGTTCTGATGTTATTCAAACCATGGCACTGGGGTCTGAAGGTGAAAATCTAGAACAGAATTATGAAGAAATGCGCGATGCTGTGATGGAAATCGTGGGGTCTCATTTTCGCCCTGAATTTATAAATCGTATCGATGAGTCTGTGGTCTTCCATCCATTACTGAAAGATCAGATTAGCGGTATTGCAGATATTCAATTACAAGCCTTGTCGGGTCGTCTTGCGGATCGTGATTTGACTTTAACCTTAACGCCGGGAGCGAAGACTCAATTGGTAGAGTTAGGTTATGACCCCGTTTTTGGCGCGCGGCCACTGAAGCGAGCTATTCAGCAATGGGTTGAAAATCCATTGGCGCAAGCGATACTATCGGGAGAATTTAAGTCTGGGGATGAGATCATTGCAGACGTTGAAGGAGATCGTTTAATATTCAAAGCTAAATGATTATTCAGATCTAGCCTCGAGGATTGTCCGTGGCCGTAATTACTTTATTGCGGCCTTTTTCTTTTGCTTTATACAGCGCCATGTCTGCACGCTCTAATACACTATGACTATCTTCATCACCACCGACAAAGGCTAATCCTCCACTATAGGTAAAGGGACAGGGAAGATCTTTTTCACTTTCTTTTATGTATTTTTTCAATCGTTTGCAAGCCAGTTGAGCGGCATCCGGCTCAGTATCTGGGAAAATAACAACAAACTCCTCTCCCCCGTGGCGGCCAATAATATCGCTTTCACGAAATATTTTTTGCATGCTGCGAGCAAAAAACTTAATAACCCAGTCGCCCACAGCATGACCTTGGCTATCATTAATTTTTTTAAAGTGATCGAGATCTAGCATCGCAACTGAAAGCGGTGTGCCATTGCGGCGGCTTCGAGATATCTCTTCATCTAAGCGGCGAATACTCTCTCGGCGATTGAGTAAGCCGGAAAGAGGATCCTTAGTCACCAGATCATGCACAGCACGACCGCGTTTAATTCTAGATTGCACGGTCAATAACAGATCGTCAGGAGAAACAGGCTTGGTTAAGAAGGCATCGGCACCGGTAGACATTGCGCGTAGCTGCAAATCCGTGCTGGATTCAGCGGATAAGAACACCACAGGCACGCTTAACAAGTTGTCCATTTGGCGAATAATGCCAGCAAGATCTTGGCCATTACAATAGGGCATATAAAGATCAAGCAATATCAGATCTGGAACAAACTCAGTCAGTGCTGGCATTAATTCTTTTTGTGGATGATTGACTGACATCACCTCAAAGCCTGCTTCTTCTAATATGCTGGCGTAATAATCAGAAAGGGATTTTTGATCGTCAACAATAAGAACG
>Ga0209396_1003802_pt1 | contig 14990 bp, 12 predicted proteins | sample GOMGulsemesocosm_6_FD_184638 | JGI IMG/M metagenome (GOLD analysis project Ga0209396, IMG submission 184638) | Methane-oxidizing microbial communities from mesocosms in the Gulf of Mexico - GOM8C Gulf of Mexico (SPAdes) (version 2) | ecosystem: Environmental > Aquatic > Marine > Cold seeps...
GGTTAAAAAATTATCAATTTCTAGTTCTTCGGCGGTGAATAACCGCTCGCCATTGATGAGCGCTAAATCTTGGTTACTAGAAATAATACGTTTTGATTCAGTCAATAAGAGTACTTTAGAGTTGTTGGAATACTCCATTTTTTTAATTATTTTTGTGAGCGAATCAAGGGTAAAATCAACAGCAATCACGCCTTGTTTATTTTTCATCATTCTTGAAAAAGTAATACCAATTTTACGCGAAAAATAAAATGCGTAAGGTTCCGTCATATGAATTTCCATATCACGGCTGGCGTTTTTAAACCAAGGACGGGTGCGCGGATCATAATAGGCACTATGTAATCGTTTCGACCCAATACGTCTCATTTTATGATCAAAAAATAGATACTGTTGCTGGCCATTATTACGGTTAATTTCCAGCATGAGAACCGACGTATCCGGTGCGGAATAACGTGTTTTTATATCTGGTTCATACATAGCTCGGACAAAATAAGAATTACCATTGTTAGCACCAAAATAAAACGACGCAATGTGCTTATTTTTCGCTAACAGCATATTCAGCATCTCAAGCCAAGTGACCGACTGTTCATCAAATTCAGCTGCGGAAAAACCAGAAATCGCCAAAGTGTTAAGCATGGTAATAAGTGGCTTGGATAACTCATCCAATTCAACCTTAAGTTCATTGGAATAGTTTTTGACAATGTCTTTGGATAAAGACACAGATACAGCTTGTGAATTTTGTACGCTGACATAAATAAGAACAGCACTAAGTAAGGATGCAATAGAAAGAAATATACCGGAGATATACCAACGAAATGAAACCGAACGCATGCCTTGCCAACCCATAAATAAAAGTACTTATTAACATTCGCTATAGAATAACCTTTAAATGACACTCCGCACATTAGGTTATGAAAATAAAAGACTAATATATCAAGTTTTATATGTTTATTTATAAACCATTAAATTAATGACCGTAGATGCTGTTCACGCGCCTGTAATGGTTAAAAAACATGCTGCATAGAATAGAATCGACAAACACATTAGATTTTAGCTGTAAGTATTTCACTCATCCGTCCAGAGAAAAAGTATTACTAATTGGTTAATTTTAAATTAGAATAAATAAAAAAGCTGATTCATACGTAAGAAACGATATTTACTTACGAATGAAAGACCTAAAACGTGACACGGGTCTCAAAACATATTTTAAGAACTTTAAACAAGCTCAAAAACCCGCGATAATACCTATATGTAGTTACTACTTTAGGTGGTAAATCTAAATTTGGATACGTAAACGAAAGTTGGTTTAAGTTATTAGAGCTACGACATATAACAAGGAAGATACAATGTTAAAAAAGCGTTTTTTTAAAACAAAAGCCGAAGCCGATATTACTTTTGAATTCGCCTGCGACACGAATAATGCATTAATGAATAACGATACGGTTGAGCTGTTTGCTGATTTTAATGACTGGCAGCCTTTACCAATGAAGTTCATTAAAAAAGAAAAAGTCTTCCGCACCAAGGTTCGTTTACCAGAAAATAAACAATTTCATTTCCGCTACTTAATTAACAATAGCGAGTGGCATAACGATCATAAAGCAGACTTATACTTACCCAATAATTTCGGTACTGATAACAGTGTTGTATCTACATTACGTACTGCATAAATAGCTAACAATACGTTTAATCCAGGATGGATCATGAGTGACATTTCGACAACACCAGCAATAGCGAATCGCTTTGAAGAGCGCTTTAACCATGAAATAGATGCCCTTAATCAAGGTAAACTCTATGACCCGTTTGCATTTTTAGGCCCACACCAAGTGAGTAAAGATGAATACGAACTGAAAGTATTCATCCCCGGTGCACAGCAAGTTTTTTATCAAGACAAAAACCAGCAGTTACGTTATCAACGTATAGCTACCAGTGACCTATTTGTTCTTAGCTTATCAGCAAGGCAATACAGTGCAGATTACCAATTAACGATCGCCTATCCATTCTCAACCGTCGTCGAACAAGACCCTTATAAATTCTCATCGACACTTGATGCCAACGCGGTTTACTTATTTAACGAAGGTACGTTAGAGCAAGCGCAACGTCATTTAGGTTCGCATTGGACGATCACAGATAATGTTGAAGGCGTACGCTTTACTGTTTGGGCTCCTAATGCAAATTCAGTAAGCTTAATTGGTAACTTTAACCATTGGAATACGACACGTCACCCGATGCGTAAACACCTTGGTGCAGGTATTTGGGAAATTTTCATTGCTGATATCGCCGACTCTGAACACGATAACAACTATAAATTTAGCATTGTAACCGAAAATGGAGAGCGTTTAGAAAAGGCAGATCCGTTCGCATCATCAATGCAGCTACCACCACAAACTGCATCCTGTGTGCCGACCAAAGCACGATCAGCGGTATGGCAACAATCACCAGCACAAGCATGGGCCCAGCGCGCAGAACGTAATGCGAGCAATGCACCAATTAGCATCTATGAAGTACATGCAGGTTCGTGGAAACGTGATGAGAATAACCATTTCTTAAGTTATAAAGCTATGTCAGAACAGCTTGTGCCTTATGTAAAAGAACTTGGCTTTACGCACATTCAATTAATGCCAATCAGTGAATTTCCATTCGATGGTTCATGGGGTTATCAACCTGTTGGGTTATTTGCACCGACGAGTCGCTTTGGTAGCTTGACTGATTTCCAATTTTTTGTCGATGCCTGCCACGAAGCAAACATAGGTTTATTAATAGATTGGGTGCCGGGACACTTTCCTGCTGATGCCCACGGTTTAGCACAGTTTGATGGTTCACATCTGTTTGAACATGCTGATAAACGTCAAGGTTTCCACCCCGACTGGAATACCCATATATTTAATTATGATCGCGCTGAAGTACAAAGCTTTTTAATCTCAAATGCCCTTGCTTGGTTTGATAACTTTGCCATTGATGGTCTACGCGTTGATGCTGTTGCCTCTATGCTGTATCTCGATTACAGCCGCAAAGAAGGTGAATGGATCCCGAATCAACATGGCGGCAGAGAAAACCTAGGAGCGATTGAATTACTCAAACAAGTGAATCAACGCTGCTATAAAAACCACCCTGGTATCATGATGGTTGCAGAAGAATCAACAGCTTGGCCAGGCGTCACTAACTTTACCGATCAAGGTGGTCTGGGTTTTGGCTACAAATGGAATATGGGCTGGATGAACGACAGCTTAGAATACATGAGTTGTGACCCACTCTATCGTCAACATCATCATCACGAGATGACCTTCTCATTGGCTTATGCCTTTAGCGAAAACTTCATCTTGCCGCTAAGTCACGACGAAGTTGTGCACGGTAAAGGTTCACTACTAGACAAAATGCCAGGAGATGATTGGCAAAAATTTGCTAATTTACGTGCTTATTACGGTTTCATGTGGGCACACCCGGGTAAGAAACTATTATTTATGGGCTGTGAATTTGGTCAACGTGCAGAATGGAATCATGACCAATCTCTAGACTGGCACCTACTCGATCAACCAGAGCACCTAGGTGTCCAATCTCTCATAAAAACGTTAAATAATAGCTACTGTCATCAAACTGCCTTATTTGAGTTAGACACTGATCATCAAGGTTTCGATTGGATTGACGCAAGCAATGCCGAACAGTCAGTGTTTAGTTTCTTACGATATAACCAAGCCAAAGACGAGCATGTAGTCGTAGTATCGAATATGACCCCAGCTTGCCAGTCAAATTACCGTATTGGTGTACCGAGTGTTGGTGGCTATGACGTAATAGTGAATACCGATGATACCCAATTTGGCGGCAGTGGTTTTGCAACTCAGACAAGTTACATTGCAGAGTATGTTGAATGGCAAGGTTTTACCCAGAGTATTTGTATCGCACTGCCACCGTTATCAACCATGTACCTAGTACCGAAAACAAATAGCTGAATACTAAAAACCAAACGCGAATACTAATAGATGAGCAACCGAATTACGGTTCGGTTGCTCATAAATACTTGTTGTTCAATAAATAATTAGCCCAAATGTCATAATAAAGGAAGTTATATGTCATTAAAGAAACAAAAATCTAAAGCAAACAAAGTTTGCACATTAGAGACAAACAATGGGCCTGTGGTTAATGCCAGTACCTTGCCTGAAGATTTAAAACGTCATTTCCATTATACCCTTGGCCGCGATGAAGTGGGTGAATCACCACAGTATTTATATCACGCGCTTGCTTTAACAATCCGTGATCGGTTAATGGAAAAATCACGTGCAACGAAAAAACAGCAACAGACACAACCTACTCGTCGTGCCGCTTACCTTTCATTAGAATTCTTGATGGGACGTGCATTGGGTAATGCAGTTTTAAATCTTGATCTAGAAAACAGCGTTCGTAAGGGCCTTAATCATTACAGCAGTGAGTTAGAATCAATTGCCGAGTCAGAACACGATGCAGGTTTAGGCAACGGAGGTCTAGGCCGACTAGCGGCTTGTTTCCTGGATAGTTGTGCTAGTTTAGCACTGCCAGTCACTGGTTATGGTATTCGCTATGAATACGGAATGTTCAATCAAAGCATTGAGAATGGTCATCAGGTAGAGCACCCAGATAACTGGCTACGTGATGGTCACCCGTGGGAAGTTGCAGCACCTGAACATAACCGCAGAGTGAAATTCTTCGGTCATGTTGATACTTACCAAGATAAAGAAGGCCGCACTCATCACCAATGGGTTGGTACGGAAGACGTACTTGCTGTGCCATACGATGTACCAGTACCAGGTTATCAAAACGATATTGTGAATACATTACGTTTATGGAAATCAGCCGCGACAGACGAATTTGACCTAGGCGAATTTAATGCCGGTAGTTATACCGAAGCAGTTGCACGTAAGAACTTAGCCGAACAAATCACCATGGTATTGTATCCAAACGATGCCAGTGAAAACGGTAAAGAGCTGCGTTTACGCCAGCAATACTTCCTGACCTCAGCGAGCTTACAAGACATCATTGCTGAATGGGCAAAAGTACACGGCAGTGATTTTACTGATTTTGCTAAGTACCATGTATTCCAACTTAACGATACCCACCCAAGTGTGGCTGTTGCTGAGTTAATGCGCCTATTACTGGATGAACACGATTTAGATTGGGACGCTGCATGGCAGATCACGACATCGACGATGGCTTATACCAACCATACCTTGTTGCCTGAAGCATTAGAAAAATGGTCTGTGCGTTTATTCTCACACCTATTACCTCGCCTACTTGAAATCATTTATGAGATCAATGCCCGCTTCTTAACGCAAGTAGCATGTCAGTGGCCTGGCGATGTAGATAAACAACGTGCGCTATCTATTATCGAAGAAGGTGATGATCCACAAGTACGCATGGCTTACCTTGCAATTGTAGGCAGCTTCTCGGTAAACGGTGTTGCGGCATTGCATACCAAGTTATTGAGTGAAGGTTTATTCAATGATTTCTATCAGCTGTCTCCAAGCAAATTCAACAACAAAACAAACGGTGTAACACCGCGTCGTTGGTTAGCGCATTGTAATCCAAAATTAAGTGAACTGATTAGCGACAAGATTGGTGATAACTGGACTCGAGACCTAGGTGAGATCAGTAAACTACGTCGCTATTATGACAACAGCAAGTTCCATGCAAAATGGCAGCACGTTAAACAACACAACAAACAACAGTTAGCGGATTTAGTAAAAGAAGCCTGTGGTGTTGAATTTGATACCAACATGATGTTTGACGTACAAGTTAAACGTATGCACGAATACAAACGTCAATTACTTAATATTCTGCATGTTATCCACCTTTATGACCGCATTCGTCGTGGTGATACTGAAGGCATGACACCGCGCTGCGTATTAATTGGTGGTAAAGCAGCGCCGGGTTATTTCCTTGCTAAGCTAACGATCAAGCTAATCAATAATGTTGCAGCTACGATCAATTCAGATCCGCTAGCACAACCTTGGTTACGCGTTGCCTTCTTACCAAACTACAACGTGACAGCAATGGAAACTATCTGTGCCGCAACTGACTTATCAGAACAGATCTCAACTGCAGGTAAAGAAGCATCGGGCACAGGTAACATGAAATTCATGATGAATGGTGCAGCGACTATCGGTACGTTAGACGGTGCAAACGTTGAGATCCGAGATGCCGTTGGTGCTGATAACTTCTTCTTGTTTGGGGCTCGCAGCGAGCAAGTTGCAGATATTCGTGCACACTACGACCCTGCACACATCATCGCGAATGACAACAATCTAAACAATGTGATGGAGTTACTTTGCAGTGGACACTTCAACTTGTTTGAGAGCGGCTTATTCCAGCCGTTAATCGACTCTATTTTGAATCCAAATGATCAATGGTTAGTTGCATATGATTTCACTAGCTTCTGCGAATCCCAACAATCGGCAGCCCTCACCTATCAAGATAAAGAAGCATGGACACGATTAAGTATTTTGAATACCGCAGCCAGTGGCTCGTTCTCAAGTGACCGAACAATTAATGAATACAATCAAGACATTTGGAAGTTAACGCCACTCAATGCTTGATGCAGTTATTTATTAGAGAAGTATTTTAGAAAACAATTTTAACCATTTATTTAGGCCCTTGATTGCTATTTGCTACTAAAAGCACTAATTCATTTCAAGGGTAAATAATTTAACCAAATTCCGACAATAGCTTATGGAGAAGTAATATGTCACAAGGTGCACATCGTTATATTAGTAACTTAACTAAAGATACTTACGCCCTGATCCTTGCAGGTGGTAGAGGTAGTCGTTTACATGAGTTAACTGATTGGCGCGCAAAACCAGCTGTATTTTTCGGTGGTAAATTCCGCATTATTGATTTCCCGTTATCTAATTGCATTAACTCTGGGATCCGTCGTGTTGGTATTGCAACACAGTACAAATCGCATTCACTAATCCGCCACGTAAATCGCGGCTGGGGACACTTCAAGAAAGAACTGTCTGAGTCTGTTGAGATTTTACCAGCATCACAGCGTTACGGTAACGATTGGTATTCAGGTACTGCTGATGCCGTATTCCAAAACATGGATATTATCCGCGCTGAAAAACCTAAATACGTGATGATTTTATCTGGTGACCATGTATACCGTATGGACTACGGTGACCTAATTGCTAAGCACGTAGAAAATGGTGCTGATATGACGGTTTGCTGTATCGAAGTAGCAACTGAAGAAGCAGCTGGCCAATTTGGTGTGATGACTGTTGATACGGATAACCGTGTTAAACGCTTTGATGAAAAACCTGCTCAACCAAATGAGATCCCAGGTAAACCTGGTCAATGTTTAGCCTCAATGGGTAATTATGTATTCAATACTGAATTCCTATTTGAACAATTAGAAAAAGACGCAACACGCTCAACATCAGATCGTGATTTTGGTAATGACATCATTCCATCTATCATTGAAGATCACCAAGTGTTTGCATTTCCATTCAGTGATCCGGATAGCGATCAACAACCGTACTGGCGCGATGTTGGTACACTAGATTCATTCTGGGAAGCGAATATGGAATTGGTTACGCCAGAACCACAGCTTAACCTTTATGATTCAAGCTGGCCTATTTGGACATATCAAGAGCAACTGCCACCAGCTAAATTTGTGTTTGATAATGATGAACGTCGCGGCATGGCTGTAGATTCAACCGTTTCTGGTGGTTGTATTATTTCAGGCTCAACAATACGTAAGTCATTGCTGTTTTCTAATGTACATGTTCACTCATATTCGACAATTGAAGAATCAGTGATATTACCGGGCGCCGATATCGGTGAAAATTGTCAATTACGTCGTACTATCGTTGACAGTAAGTGTAAATTACCAGCAGGTTTAATCGTTGGTCATGATAAAGAGCAAGATATAGCAAATGGTTTCCGAGTTTCGTCAAAAGGTATCACCTTGGTAACATCGGATATGCTTAAAAACATGGCTGAGAATCAAACAAAAGCAGCATTAGAGAAAGCAGCTAAACAAACTGAAGAACTTGTTTAAGCGTTAATTGATAAACAAATGTCTAAAGCAATAAGTCGCTTAACTAAGTGACTTGTTGCTGTTTTTGTTTTATAACTTTAATTTAATAACACAACTTTAATATTCTGCTTTAAGGACAATTTATTCATGCACGTTTTAATGATAGCAGCCGAAAATGATGCGATACCAGGCGCTAAAGTTGGTGGCGTTGCAGACGTCGTTCGAGATTTACCACAAGCCTTACCTCACCATGATGTCAGTGTTGATGTTGTGATCCCCGATTATGGTCAATACGCGAGAAAGTTTGAATCTCGTCAACTTGCAAGTGTCGATGTAGAATTTGCAGGCCGAACAGAAACGGTTACCTTGTTCGAGCTATTCTTCCCTGAAACACAGAACAAAGTGCGTCAGTTTGTTGTTCAACATCCGCTATTTGGTCAAGGCGGTAACGTTTACAGCCATGATGAAGGCAATCGCCCTTTTGCCACTGATGCAACTAAATATGCGTTATTTAACCTTGCGATATGCCAACTGCTTATCGAGTCGAAATTAACCCGACCTGATGTATTACATTTGCACGACTGGCACAGCGCAACGGTAGCAGTATTAAACCAATATGCGCCACAGTATAAACAGCTTGCAAACATTCATACCGTTTACACAGTACATAACATTGCTTTGCAAGGCATACGCCCATTTGCAGACGATGAATCAAGTTTACGCCATTGGTTCCCGACACTTAATTTTGATCAAAACCGCATTTGCGATCCGCGTTATACCCATTGTTATAACCCGATGCGCGCTGGTATCAATCTGTCAAATAAAGTCCATGTGGTATCGCCTACTTACGCTGAAGAAGTATTACACGCCAGCGATGCTGCGAATGGTTTCTTTGGTGGTGAAGGCCTAGAGCAAGATTTAGCAGCAGCCAAACAGCAAGGTCGCTTAGTCGGTATTTTAAACGGTTGTGAGTACACGGACACAGTAAGTAAAAAACGCGCTAAAAAGCCCGCGTTAAGTACTTTTATCGCACCAGCACAACAGCAAGTTAAGCGTTGGTTAGCACAATCTGCACAGCTAAAGACGGTTCATTACCTTGCCAACGAACAAATTAATAACTGGAATAGCCAAGCACCGTTCACTGACTTCTTGGTAACAAGCATTGGTCGTTTAACCGATCAAAAAGCACTACTATTACGTCAGCCTTATCAGGGTAAAACCGTACTGTCGGTATTACTTGATGATTTAGCTCGGGTGAATGGCCGACTAATTATTCTGGGTTCGGGTGATACACAAATTGAATTTGAATTCATGCAGCTAATGGCAAGTCATGATAATTTCTTATTCTTAAACGGTTATGGACAAGCGTTATCAGATCAAATGTATTTACATGGCGACCTGTTCTTGATGCCAAGTTCATTTGAACCTTGCGGTATCAGCCAAATGTTAGCGATGCGTGATGGACAACCTTGTCTTGTGCACGCGGTTGGTGGTTTGAAAGACACGGTTCAGCATTTAGAAAATGGCTTTAGCTTTAACGGTTCATCACTGCAAGAACAAAGTGATAACTTAATCGCAGCCTTTAATGATGCTATCAAATTACACGCAAGTAAACCGAAGACATGGGCTAAGATCGCAGACAACGCAAAGTCAGCACGCTTTAGCTGGAACGAGAGTACCAAGCAGTATCTAGACTTGCTATATACGCCTGCCTAGACTGGTTATTTATCTAAACCACCCAGCATTGCTCGGTGGTTTTTTTATAGCCAAATTTTGATAAGCAATCTTTTATAGAAACTGCATAATAAAACAATGGGCGCTGATTTACTCAGCACCCATTGTTTATAACAACAAACTAAGCTGTTTCTCGTTAATATGTCGACCAGATATCAGCATTCACAGGCGCTTTATTCTTACGTTTTTTCTTACCGCTACCTTCAGGCGGAGCCATAGGCACGTATGCTTCAACAACGTCTGTAACTTCAAAACCTTCAACTTCCTCACGCTCAAGTTTGATCTTGTTCTTCTTTTCGATAATGCTGAAATGATGATAATCTGCATGATCGATAAGCGACAATGCTAAACCTACTTCACCAGCACGGCCACTTCGACCGATACGATGCATGTAGTCAGATGGACTTCTTGGCAAGTCAAAGTTGATCACTACTGGCAGTTTTTCAATATCCAAACCACGGGCTGCAATATCAGTTGCAATCAGTACTTGGATTTCACCTGATTTGAAGCCGTCAAGCGTACGAATACGTGCGCCCTGGCCTTTATCACCATGAAACACTTGTGAGGTGATACCACGCTTAGCAAGTTTATCCGATAAGTGATTACAACTATGTTTAGCATTAACAAAAATAAGCGTTTGACGCCATTCGTTTTGCTTGATCAAATGCGCTAATACAGCAGTTTTTTCACCTTGATTAACGGTAAACACACGCTGAACTAGAGTGCTAGCGTCCGCACTTTGCAATTGAATTTCAACTGGATCGTTAAGCAGCGCTTGAGTTAAAGCTTGTACTTGCTCAGGAAATGTCGCTGAAAATAATAACGTTTGTTTTTTCTTTGGCATTAGTGCCAACAGCGCTGATAATTCTTCAGTAAAGCCAAGGCTTAGCATGCGATCAGCTTCATCAAGTACTAAGGTTTTAACCATATCTAGCTTAATGGCATTACTTGAAATCAAATCAAGTAATCGACCAGGCGTCGCAACCAAAATATCAGTGCCACCACGTAATGCAAGCATTTGCGTATTCGCTGATACACCACCGAAAACAGCAACTGTTTTAATAGCACCGTTAAAATGCACAGCATATGATTTAATGCTATCAGCAACTTGCTTTGCTAGTTCACGAGTTGGTACCAAAATCAGCCCGGTAACATAGTTACCTTTACCGCTTGTGCTGCTCAATTGTTTGTCAGTATGTAACTGCTGCAATAGTGGCAGAGCAAAGGTTGCTGTTTTACCTGAACCTGTATTTGCCCCAGCAATTAAGTCACGTCCCGCTAATACACTTGGGATAGCTTGCGCTTGAATTGGCGTTGGCTGCTGATATTCCAGCTCAGTTAATCGAGCTAACAAAGGTGAAATAAGGCCAAGTTCTGTAAAGTTGGTAGGTGCTGTAACAGTGGTCATTAATATATAGAGCTCAAGATAAGATAATAGCCGGCTATTTTAGCTTATTTATGCCCTGTTAAGTTAGTTAAATCGTTCTGCACCTGCTGTAATGTCACTCAACCTCCGAATAGACCGAGTTTAATTCGACGCTATGTCCGGCATAAAGTAGCGCATCTGTTTCTTTTTACACTTGTTTAGTTGAACCGGGGTTATGAAGTATTGAATATACTCTTCTTTCAGATTGCTGATTGTGTAGCTTGGGGTTATTCCTTTTCATCTGGGATCCAAAGCAATAAATCAGTAACCCCTACATCAATACCGACTTGGGAAAGAAGCGTAGTCACCTGCCCCCTGTGATGAGTTTGATGATTAAATACATGTTGTAATACTTGGCCAAAATTCTTACAAAAATCCAGACCTTTAGTGTTTTTATACTCTATTACACCTGATAAATCACTTTCAACTACCTCAGATGTAAAATTTAGAAATGCTTTATCCATTTCAATTCGAGCTTCTTTTAATGGCTCAAATGTAGAATGCAGAATTTCATCTAGCGTGTTTGGGCTCAGAAGATTACGAACATATTCAAGAGAATTAAACTCAGTTTTATGGTTTGCAAAGCGTTTAAGCCAAATTATATCGCCAACAAGAATATGATTTAACGTCCCAATAATTGACTTAAAATATGCCCCTCGATCCTTTTCTAGTTCTGACAAACTCAAAACTGATGTTGATTCATACAATCTTTGATTCATGCTCTGATTGTATGCTGCCATAAGCTCAAAATTTGATTTCATCTTTATCACTCCCACTAAGTAAAATGCAGTTTAACGACTTATAACTTTATGTACGATCTGCTGGGTGGTTAACACCGTCATAGGTTGGGACATTTTGTAGCGTTAAGGGATTAATACCTTCTAAACAAGCGACATTAAAACCATATTGTTGTGGGTTTGAGCGCCTTTGATGGTGAGTGTAAATGCCACATTTAGAACAAAAATAGTGCTTCGCTGTTTTAGTATTAAATTGATACAAGCTCAACAACTCAGAGCCTTTAATAATTTTTATACCATCAAGCGGTATTGAAGCAACGATGGCACCACGCCTACGACACATAGAACAATCACAACGACGAGGATCAACTAACCCGTTTGGCAGGGATAATTCAAACTGTACCGAACCACAATGACATGACGCTTTGTGAATTAATTGAATACCCATTTAGTAAACTCCATTAAATACGAAAGTTACAAAGCCTCAACACTGGCATGTAGGCATGCACTATTTTTCCTCTGTTGTTTTGGATAAAAACCGCTATCTGTCCAGTGTTTTGACTTATTAAGCTTTTATTATTTCCCGTTCTGTAAATACTTCTTTGGCTACAAACATACCATTTAAAGCAGCTGGAAAACCTGCATATACCGCCATTTGTATAATGACTTCAACAATCTCTTCAGGTTTGCAACCAACATTTAAAGCGCCATGAATGTGGACATTCAATTGAGGCAAACAATTTCCTAAAGCTGTTAATGCTGCAACTGTTGCTAATTCTCGACTTTTTAGATCAAGTCCTGGTCGTTGATAAATATCTCCAAAAGGAAACTCAATTGTGTATTTTGCTAAATCTGGCGAAATTGAGGCTAAACTATCAATTACTTCTTGCCCTGCTTTACCATCAATTTCGTTTAGTTTTTTAAGGCCTGATTCATAACGTTGATTATTCATTAATACTCCGATTGTAATTGTTGCGTTTATTCACAACAATCCAACTCTACAACTTAGAGTTAACTCTAAGTCAAGCATTAACTCCCATCTCAATAATTTCACTATAATATTCAATCTTCTCTTTCAGCTTATTAAGATGAAATTGCTCTTCAGCGATTTTATCTTCTAGCATGACAGCATGTTGCTGCAACATTTGCATCCTAAATTCAGATGTTGAAATGCCTTCATCCCTTAAATCTGCATACTTTCTAATATTATCAAGTGGCATACCAGTGTCTTTTAAGCGCTTTATAAATTCGATCCAGATGATATCTTTCTCTGTAAACCAACGATGCCCGCTGGAATTTCGAGAAACGTTTCTTAACAAACCAATTTTTTCGTAATATCTAATAGTATGGGCAGATATATTGGTTATCTCTGAAAATTTTTGAATATTCATACAACTCCCAGAAGAACTTAACTTCATGTTATTCGGAATTCCACGTAACATGAATTCCACTTTGAATTTATTAATATAAACAGTAACAAATTTATCATAAATTACAAATAGATAATGAGGATTAGCCGCTCTACGCAACTGAACACGAGGTAAACTAAAATTCGGCTTATCGTTATTGCACTAATCCGTAGCTGGACAAAATTGGACTACAAAAAACCAACAATACTATTTAATTCACGATATCGATCAACGAATGATCAGCGATGATCACATAACGATCACCTAATCTTAGTCCCTATTGCATGATGGTCTACTGATTACTATGCTAGTTATCAATAACAAGTTTTCATTGATACTAGGATTAAAAAATGACTGATATTAAAAGCTTATTTGAACAACTCACAACAAACTTGAATCGATTAGAAAAGCTATTAGCGACCACACAACCAGTGCAAGCATTAGTCAGTCGGATCCCTGCAGTGCTAAAAGGCCAAGAACAGGCAGTCATAAACCAAATAATTCCCGAGTTAGCAACCGACATGCTTGCCATGAAGTTATCAGCAGAAGCCTTTAAAGACATCCACATTAAACACCCTTTTTCACAAAAATCAGCCCGACGCTACGTGGGTATCATTCACATACACCCAGAGCACGAGAATAGCGCAAAGATCGTCACTACAATTGAAGAAATTAATACCATCAAAGCTACAATCGAACATGCTGTGGTCAGCGAAAATGAGTCACGTCAGGCGCGTTTCAGTGCGATCCACGATAATTGTCCCGGCGTAATGACAGTTCACTTATATCGCAAGATCCACTGCTTAGAAAATGAATATGTTAAATCAGTACGTTTCAGTTGGCAGCGTAAAGATTCATTACACCAACCTGACAAGGTAAAACTATTAGGGGAAATTAGCGCAGAACAAGAAAGAGCCACGCCTGATAATCAGCTAGCATTAACGCAGCTTCAGCAAAAAATAGCAACGACAACAGAACCTGAGTTACGTGTGCGCAGGCCAGTTAAGGTTCAGCCTGCTGCAAATATTGTTAAGGTAACAGGATTAAAAACAGTCACGGCCCCATTACCGATAATCGTCGTGCAAAAAGAACCAATCGAAGCCAATGAAGTCGCTGAATTTATTGCATCTCAAATTCGCAAGCAGCGTTCAGATAAACGTAAGAATGTCGTTTTAGGGACTTTTTCTGGTAAAACAATCGAAAAAATAACGGCTTAAACAAGTGAGTACTAGAACCAAGGACGGTTTTCTAATACATATTCTTGCTCAAATTCGATCTCAGATTTACACAAATAAATAATAAATTCCACCAAGGCAATGATGGCAATAACCATCGAGGGTAAACCCAGTAAAAAATAGCCGAATACAAACAATAACAGCATGCATACGCCCTGCTTGTGATAGCCCAAATAGAATTTATGAGCACCGACTGCACCAAAGAAAAAAGACAACAATACCGCTCCTGTTTTCTTTGAATTAGTCACAGTAGCCATAGTAGCAGAGGCAAGCACTCCGGACTTTATAGTGAAATCAACTTTACTACCAACCCGAGGAGTACTCTTATGCATCCACTGATTCATACTAAATGTATAATGACATCCATCCTCATCAGAAATAATCCCTTTTTTACTTCCGATATTGAATTCAAGGATCGATCCCTTCATAACTAAACTCCATCCATAATAT
>Ga0209396_1003804_pt1 | contig 14990 bp, 13 predicted proteins | sample GOMGulsemesocosm_6_FD_184638 | JGI IMG/M metagenome (GOLD analysis project Ga0209396, IMG submission 184638) | Methane-oxidizing microbial communities from mesocosms in the Gulf of Mexico - GOM8C Gulf of Mexico (SPAdes) (version 2) | ecosystem: Environmental > Aquatic > Marine > Cold seeps...
TTGCTGGTGTGGCAGCAACTCGAGTTTCACCTTTGAGGCTCTCTCTTGGTATACCTATTTGCATCATCTGTTCCTGTCTGTTTCAACATCAAAGATAAAATACTACGTTCCATGTGTATCTCATATAGCATGAGGTACGGAGAAGCATAAGTACAAAATATCGGATTCAAGCCATTCATAATAAAAATGAAATGGGTTATTTGTCACTAACGATTGTTCACAAAAATGTGACGTAACGCAACAACAATTTATTTGACCTTACCGCACTTTAAATGGAATTTGGAATCTAAAATGTGGATTAAAAGTAAAATAGATAATTATCTAACTCGAATTAAAGCATCTTTGAAGTGCGATTGACAAGGTTAAATTGGTTTAATCTTCAATGATTTACATGACTAAGCAAAGAGGGTTTCGTTTGAAATAATTGACTCTATCAAAATGCTACTGAATGAAAAAATGACACCATGAAATAAAAAGACATATGTTGTTACTTTTTATTATAAAGTGTCATTTTTTTACATTTTCTAGTTTTTGTTAGTAATTTATGGCTAATTTTACAGCTGCATAGGTTAAATTTTAATTGCAAAAAATGTGGATTCCACAATTAAACGGTCGTTTTAATGATGATTAATCAGCTGTGGCTATCAAATCAAATGGTTTTACATATCAAATAAGGTAAAACAAAGATGCTAGCGCTTCCGTATTTTTACACCATTAAGGTTATATTTGCCGAACCTTTTAACTGTTTGTCCTTAAAAAGTAATAATGAATGAATATTACTGTCATAGTTGGCCACAGAGAACAGTTCGATATGATGATGTGGCGACTCTATATTCATCCGTAAAAAACCATTATGGATATGCCACTCCCCGTGGAATTGATCACTCATAAATAAGGGACATAAGACCGCATCACGAGTTTGTAAACAATCTAATTTAGCCGCTTGACCACGGTAAGTCGTTTCTAGCCAATGAGAGTTCGCAACTTCAGGGTAGTCAAAATCACGCTTACCCGACTCCCACAAAATGTATTCTCCGGAAGTACGAATAAAGCGAGCTTCCTCGTCAGAGATATCAAGCACAGATTCAGGCGCTAACTCTCCCTGAGTTTCAAATTGATATAACAAGATTAATTTATCAGTTTCAGTTATCTGACCAAGCATACTGTTACACTCTATTTGCGGGGGGTTATAATGTAACGGTAGCCAATATAAATAAAAATGCATGAATAAACTTACAGATGTATGATATCAATACAAGCAGTTGCAAAAAAACCAACATAGATCGCAGTTAATAAGGCTATACGCCCTGTTGTTTGCAGTTGCCATTACTATCTATGTACATAAATAGTTCTCAATATGCTGTAATAGATAAATGCATTGCAATACGATAAATAAAAACATATCAAGATGACGTAAGAGGTAAGGACACATATGGATACACATGTATTGGTGGTCGAAGACCAGCAGGATATCGCTAATTTAATTCGCATTAATCTAGAAATGATTGGTAACAAAGTGACTTGTTGCCACAACGCTAAAGATGCATTTCAGCAACTGCGCGACAATGTGTTTCAGCTTATCTTGTTAGACTTAAATCTACCTGATATGGATGGACTCGATATATGTAAAAAAATAAGAACTAATGATGCCATAGTGCCAATCATGATGTTAACTGCCCGCACAGAAGAATTAGACCGTGTTCAGGGTTTAGAAGTCGGGGCTGATGATTACCTTGCTAAGCCATTTAGTGTATTAGAATTACAAGCTCGCGTAAAAGCCCTACTTCGTCGTAGTAATGTGCAAGCAACAAATAATGCCGAACCAGAACAAATTAAGATTGCAGATTTAGTCATAGACCAAGCAACGCATAGCGTGTATCGAAATAAAGAGTTAATCACACTAACCAGCACTGAGTTTTCGCTATTAGCCTTTTTAGCTAAATCACCAGGCCGAGTATATAGCAGAGAGCAATTACTTGCCGAAGTATGGGATTATCATAACGACTGCTACGAGCATACCGTTAACTCACACATGAATAGATTAAGAAACAAAATAGAACCAAACCCAGCGCAGCCCACTTACATCAAGACAGTGTGGGGCGTTGGTTATAAACTGGAGGTCAGCGATGTCACATAGATCCTTATTAGGGCAGATAACATTCCCGTTGATTATTTTGTTTGTCACTATGACTGCAGGGTTGTTTTTTATTTATTGTGCAATTACCGATACAAACTCTGCCCGTGTAGAACAAACACTACACAAAAATTTAGCTCAGCAAATCATTCACTATTCTGAGGACTTACAACAAGGCGATATTAGTCGAACAGCTCTAAAACCCGCCTTCCATAGCTTAATGCTGCTTGGTCCTAGCTACGAAATATACATCACCGATAACCAAGGTAAATTATTAGTATATGCAGCTGAACCAAGTAAGATAAAACGTAATACGATTAATATAAATCCATTAGATAGCTTTATTAAAGGGGCTAACTACCCTATTTATGCTGATAATCCAAGAAGTCTGGATCAGCAAAAGCTGTTTTCAACAGCCCCTATATTTAAAGACCACCAACAAATTGGTTATGTTTTTGTTATTCTCGGCGGCGATAAATACGACAGTATTGTGAAGAACTTAGCATTCGACAGTGATATGTATAAGATCCTTGCAGCATTAATCATTTTCTTCGCATTGGCCTTTGCATTGATGGTCTTCATTTTTGCGCGTTTAGTGAGGCCGATTAGCCGTCTTGATCAAGACATGACTAATTTTGTCAAAAATGATTTCACCACGGTTTCAACGTCAACACCACATCAATATGCCGCTAATGAGATCGTTAACTTACATGATAATTTCTCGTCATTAGAAAATAAGATACACAAGCAATTGACGCAAATTAAATCAACGGAACAACTGCGTCGAGAAATGCTGTCTCATATTTCCCACGATCTCAAAACCCCTCTTGCCTCATTAAAAGGTTATCTTGAGACTTGGTTAATACAATATCCAGAGGCTGCTGGTAGTGACTTCATTCAAGTCGCGCAAAAGAATGCGAACCAATTACAGCGTCTTGTCGAGCAGATCATCGAACTCGCTCAGTTAGATAGTAATACGGTGAGCCTATATCAAGAGCCCGTGGCAGTCGCGGAGCTTGCACAGGACGTCTTGAGTAAGTTCCAACTGCAAGCACAGCAAAAAGACATCACTTTGTCTGTTGAACCTAAAGACCCTAGCCTACAAGCAATTGCCGATATTGCTAAATTAGAGCGGGTATTAACCAACTTGGTTGATAACGCCTTAAGACACTGTCAACCCGGTGATAGTATTAAGATCCACTTACAACCGAAAGATAATCAGCTGATCATTAGTATTGCCGATTCAGGTGTGGGAATACCAAAAGAAGATGTAGAGCATATTTTTGATGCCCATTTCAGAGCTAAAAATACTGTCAATGGTCAACAAGGAAACTCGGGATTAGGACTCGCTATCGTAGCGAAATTACTGTCATTACACCATGCCAAGATCTCGGTATCGAGTGTATTGAGTCAAGGTACAACATTCAGCTTCAGCTTGCCTACAAGTACGAGCGTATAAATTTAACGGCAGCTAAGCCTTTATTGGCTAAGCTGCCCGTTTTGTTCTACATAATTCAAACTCTTTATTATCTTTCTCATCCTAGCTCACAGTTTTGCATAGTTCTAAAGTAGTCATATCATTCGGCCTGCAAATACGTTAATTCGTGCTAATTTTATATAAAAACTAAGTTACGAATACTTCCAACACTCTCGTTTAGGATGGACCCATATGCGAATATTGAAACTTGTTCCTACTGTTTTATTTATCACGCTTGTCGCAGGTTGTGCCAGCTTTGAAAAGAGCTCATCTGTAACCGCCGATCTACAACAAGATAAATTAATCAATATCGAACTTAATCAACGAGTACAAGACGCAATAACACAAGTTGAGCAAGATTACTTGAAGGCTAAAGATGAGAACTTTAGCTATTATGCCCCACGTACTTGGCAGTCTGTTGAACAAGATTTAGTGAGTACTCGCAAACTAGTTAACAGATTTGATCCAAACAACCAGGGCTTCTTTGGTGGACCATCAGAGGACTCCGTATTGGCGAGTATTGCAGAAGTCAGTGGCCAATTAATCCAAGCGCAAAAAATCAAGAACCAAGTCACGACAATTTTAGCTCAACCGTTAGCTGATATCGAATATCTGACCCCAAAAGTCGGTAAGGAATGGCAAAGAGATCTCAACACTATTAACCAAAGTATCATTCAATTCATTAATAATATTGAAAGAAATCGTGCTGTATCAAGACAAAAATCTGATCGAGATAAAATACAGAAAAAGATTCATGATCTTGAAATTAACATAGTGATTGCACATTATTATTCACCACTAGAAAAACAATTCAATCAGTTAAATAAGCGCTTAATTCCACAAAGTTACAATAAGGTTTTGCAGGGGTTACAACAGCTTAATCACGTTATCACAACTACGCCACGGGATACAACAGCGCTCACAGACACGGCAAACCTGATTAAAAAAAATATACAAAGTGCTGAACATATCGCAACCGATGTTAATTGGATCAATAACCTAGATAAAAACCAACGTGAAGAAATTGTTTTACACTATCGCGCTACATTAGAAAGTTTAGGGCTTAAATTTTTAAACCAAGATCTGTCTAACCTGTCATACAAAGCACAAGTAAGTACCTTTGAGCATGAATTGTCAGCTCAGTTAGTTGAAGCAACTGAGACTGATGTAGCTATTACTGATAATGCCGAAGCTAAGATCGAAAATACCCTCATCGAAGATTCAACTGAAGATGTGATCGTTGAAACGACACAAGTAACGACGAACTCAATAGTGAACAACTAATACTGAACAATTAATAGTGCCGGGACACAGTGTTTGCAAGTTGTGTCTCAATTTTGGGCTGAACCGCGTTAGAATTATTATTACTGCTTCTTTATGTTTCTGGGGTTATAAATGAGAGGTTATTCATTATCAGCCAATTATCAATATCCGGCACAGTTATAGAAATCAATAACTGCCCATCTTCTTCTTTTTTTAACTGGATTGTATATAAACTCAAACCTTCTAGTTTTATTCTTTCAACGTCAATATATTCAAGTACACAGGGGCAACGATGACACACAAAACGACAAACGGTTATAACTTCACAAGTCGCAGCTTCTTTAATATCGTTGATTAAATTTTTATCGCATAAATGTTTAAAGTTTATAACTCTTGTTTGTAATGATTTATCCACAATCATCCCTTTTATACAACTGAGAGCAGTTAAGAATATATTAATTAATATAAGCAGAGGAAAAACAATAGCATTCGAGGTATGTTCATCATAACTACCTCATTATTGGCTTACTTTGTTACTGCACACGGACTCTATCTGTTCATCCAAAACTAATTAGCCGTTGTAATACTACCGGATCAATAATACCACCAAGTGGGTATTTTGTGTACTAGTTTTGACATGCCGGATGATAATTGTGGATACCTCAGTGGATTATGTTATGCATTGTGGCATCCAAAACAACGATTGATTGAGCTCACAATGGTGTTCGCGTGAGCTGTTGTGGTATGACAAAGTAAGGGCTTGCCAAATTGTTATACTAAGGTATTTCAAATTATTCACTGCTTCGTTGTTCTATCACTAATACAAATAAAGACAGTCCAGCTAATAAAAATACAGGGTGTAAAATAAAGCCATGGAATATGGATATATCTGCGATGTTTCCGTGTATAAAAGTAGCCAATACGGTTATTAGCGCGACAATGATTAAAATTGAAGTGATTAATTTCTGTTTCATGGGTAATTCCTGCTCAATGAATATGCACATAGAATAACTAACCACTCAGCAAGAAACTTGAATAAACTAGCTAACTATAAAAAAGTAAGAGCTTTTCTAATTGTCATAGCGAATGCCTCCGATGTTTTTAATACCACTTAACTCACCTTTAGTTAATTTTTGAATATATATAGCTTGTGGATCATTATGAATAGACGAATAGATAATGACTTGTTTTTCCGTTATTTGAATACCATAACGACCCGATGTTAGATATACACCGCCGTCGTAAACCCCGGAAGTAGCTTGCCAGCTAGCGCTATGTTCATTTAACCATTCATTGAGAGCAACATACTCTTTATCTTTTACAGTAAGATGTATCTTTTGCTCACTGTCACTACTCAAAAATACGTTTACATCAGGGTCTAGCTTAATATCGAGTGATTTACTACAGCCCACTAATAACAATACTGACAATACAAAGAAGATTCTGGTCATTTTATTTTCTCACCATAGTTGTTATACAAATTCAATAGAAATAACTTAAACTATTTTAAAAATCAATGCATTGACAACTATCAAGTGCTAGCAACTACAAATTCGTAATCAAGGTCACTATTCATAGTGGTAGCGCTAGACTAGCTTAGTCAGTCACGATAATTTATAGTGTCTATAAAGTCATATTTGTCATGATGTTGGCTACTTATTCGTAATATAAACTTATATAAAAAGGGATCATATGAGTCTTGAAGTTCGTGACCTGTCTATTTTATTAATTGAGCCTTCAACTACTCAAAGCAGGTTTATCACTACACAATTGCAAGATGCAGGTGTTGATAACATCGAGTGTGTAGTTTCAATCGCACAAGCAAAGCAAAGTTTAACTGGATTCATTCCTGATTTGATCATCAGTGCCATGTATTTTGAAGATGGTTCTGGCGCTGAGTTAGCCGAATTTGTGAAATCAAATGTGCTAACCGAAAATATCGCCTTTATGCTTATCTCTAGTGAGCAACGATTCTCAGTGTTAGATAAAGTAAAACAAGCTGGCGCAATTGCTATTTTACCTAAGCCATTTAAGTTTGTTGATTTACAACGCGCACTGAATGCCACGCTTAGCTACATTGAGCCAGAAGAAATGGAACTGGACTTATACGATGTAACCACATTAAAAATACTTGTTGTCGATGATAGTTTAACGGCCAGAAAACATATCTGTCGCGTACTCTACAGTATGGGTATTGCGGGAGTAACAACAGCTGAAAATGGCGTTGAAGCATTAGAATATTTGGTACACAATACCTTTGATTTGATTGTCACCGATTACAACATGCCAGAAATGGATGGCAAAGAGCTAGTTGAAAAAATCAGAATGAACCCAGAATTATCTTACCTACCAATCATGATGGTCACTTCTGAAGAAGGTAGTGCACAGTTAACCGCGGTGAAACAAGCCGGTGTCTCTGCGCTGTGTGATAAGCCTTTTGATATTGATACGGTAAGAATGCTTGTGCAACAACTGTTAAATGAACAATAATTTTTAATAAAAAAGCAGCGGAAATGACAATGATACCAAACCTCTGGGCTATACCGGGCATTTTTATGTTTTATGGCGCTTCAGTTGAAGCTAAAGTGCATAAACATAATGCTATACAAATTGTCTGGCCCAGTGAAAACTCAAATGTCACACTGCTTGAAACACAAATAACAACGCCCTTGGTTATTGCCTCCGATATTGAACATAGACTCGTGATGCAAGCAGGCTGGGTTATTTTGATTGAGCCACAATCTTGGTTAGGCGTGTTGCTCTCTGATTATTTACAAGGCGCCGAATTTCGAGAAATTACCAATTTAGCATCCTTTTGTTCTGCTGAAACCCAGCCAATGGTAGATTCAACCACCCCAATAACCTTACTCACCCCCCTACTTCTCGCCCTTAATATTAACTGGCAGCAAACAGCTGAACTTTTAAATATTGACGGCCAACAAATAGATCACAGGATAAAACAGCTACTTAATAAACTTAATAATTGCTTTGGCAGTGAATGTTTAAAGCCAAACCGTTGGCGAGCACATGAAGTGGCAAGTGAATTAGCCATTTCTGAAAGTCGCTTTTTACATCTGTTTCGACAAGAAATGGGGATCGCGTGGCGACCTTATCTCTTATGGCGACGTCTGCTTTGTGCTGTAGAGGCAATTAAACACGGCAAAAATGCCACTGAATCTGCCTATCTCGCCGGGTTTTCCGATAGCGCACACTTAAGCAGAACATTTCACAATGTGTTTGGCATGACACTGCGTGATGCCAAATCATCTTTGCGCTAAATGATTGCCCCCCACGAGATAGATATCTAAATAGAAAATTAATTACTTAGCCAGTTTATTCAATTTTTAGCGCACTGCTTAACCTATTCTAATCACTCAAACAGTGAGCGGAGTAATCATCATGACAGCTAATCAAACCTATCTTAAAACAACACCTATGTTGGACTATCTCAACAAGGATATTCAGCAATTAATCACCCAGCATGGATGGCGAGATCTATCTCAATACGATGCCATTGGCGCGGTATACAATTTTGTTCGTGACGATATCGCATTCGGCTATAACCGTGATGATACATTAACGGCCAGTCAAGTATTAAAAGATGGTTATGGTCAGTGTAATACTAAGGGCACGTTATTGATGGCATTATTACGCGCGTTAAATATTCAAGCCCGTTTTCATGGTTTTACAATTTTCAATGCGCTGCAACGTGGCGCAATTCCTGCCTACATGTTTAGTTTCGCACCCCAAAAAATAATTCACAGTTGGGTCGAAATATATTTCGAAGGACGCTGGTTAGATTTGGAAGGTTACATTATTGACCGCCAATATCTATCCGTCATTCAATCTCAATTTTCTGAGCAGTGTGAGTCGTTTAGTGGCTTTGGTATTGCTACTGCTTGTTTAAAAAAACCAGATAATGAATGGCAAGGTAAAAGTACTTATATACAAAAAGAAGGAATTGCGGATGATTTTGGCTTATATGATCAACCCGATGATTTTTACAAAGAAAAAGGCAGTAATCTAAGCGGTATTAAAAAACCATTGTTTCGTTATCTACTCCGCTATTTGATGAATGCGAATGTTAAACGGATCCGAAGAATGAAATTAACCGCCTAACTATTATTCTCATAAAACACGCAAGCTTAATCCGGGATCGTAAGATCCCTTTACATCGATAGATTAACATTAGCTGGCTATTTTAATGCCTTTCAACTGCTGAAATGAACTGGCTTTAGCATCTTTTAAAAATTCACTCATGTATGGCATTTCAAGTTGTTCGACTCGAATAGCTGCATACAGGGTTGTCCAACAACTATCTTCGCCAAGCGGCTTAGCTAAAATATAATCTTTTTCTAAATACTCTGTTAACGCCCAATTAGGTAATGCCGCAACACCACGCCCACTCGCCACCAGCTGTAACATCATAATTGTGAGTTCCGCATGTCGAATGGCATGAGGGGAAACACCAGCGGGATCTAAAAACAAATTAAAGATATCTAATCGTTCCTGCTCGACAGGGTAAGTAATTAATGTTTCATCGATAAGATCTTCCGGCTCGATATAAGCTTTACCCGCGAAAGCATGATGACGGCTCACCGCTAGCATTGGCTGATAGCTAAATAATGGCTCGTAATGAATACCGGATAATACTTGGGGATCTGACGTCACCACTAAATCTACGTCACCGCGCTTTAATGCTGGTAACGGTGCAAAGCTAAAACCCGAGGTCAAATCAAGCTCGACTTCTGGCCAATGGTCACGGAACACATCAATCGCTGGCATTAACCACTGAAAGCAACTGTGGCATTCGATTGCCATGTGTAAGCGTCCGGCATTACCTGATAACAAACGGCTGATATCCCGTTCGGTATTAGTGAACATAGGTAACACTGATTTCGCCAGTTTAAGTACCCGCTCCCCTGCCACTGTAAAACGCAGAGGTCTGGTTTTACGAATAAATAACGCCGTATTCAGACGGTCTTCAAGGTCTTTTATCTGATGTGATAACGCCGATTGCGTCATATACAGACTTTCTGATGCTTCGACTAATGAACCGGTTTTTTCTAATGCGATTATAGTTTTCAAATGCTTAACTTCGAGCATCGTTAATTCCCTTTTAACTTGATGACTAGATTTAGCATAATCGTTACTTCAATTTATTTCAACTTAATCAGTAAAAATATGAATTTGATTCATGTTAAATAATATTCAATACTTTAGCCATCTAAACGGCTTTACGTTTAAGAGTATTTATAAAAATCAAATGGAGTTGCAAATGGCTAAATCACACATATTAGGTTTCCCACGTATCGGTGCAGACCGCGAATTGAAAAATGCAATTGAGTCTTATTGGAAAAATGTCATCACCAAAGTTGAGCTAGAAGCCGTGGGTAAACAGCTTCGCGCTAAGCACTGGCAACAACAAATTGACGCAGGTTTAGACTTCATCACTGTGGGGGACTTTGCTTGGTACGACCAAGTATTAGCATTGTCAGCGACGTTAGGCGTTATCCCTGCTCGTCATCAAGAAGAAACTATTTCCCTTGATACCCTGTTTAATATGGCACGTGGCTCTAGCCCTTGTTGTGGCCAACAAGCTGCTGCATGTGAAATGACAAAATGGTTTGATACCAATTATCACTATCTTGTTCCTGAGCTAAATGAAGACCAACAATTTGCGTTAAGCTACAATCAGCTAATTGAAGAGATCCAAGAAGCAAAAGCACTCGGTTTCCCAATCAAAGCTAACCTTTTAGGTCCTGTAAGTTACTTATCACTGAGTAAAACCAACAGTGATTTTGATAAATTGACACTACTATCTCAACTTGTTGATACGTATAAGCAACTGCTTGCAAATATCGCAGCAGAAGGCGTGGAATGGCTGCAAATTGAAGAACCTATTCTCGTTCAAGACTTAACAAGTGAGTGGCAGCAAGCATTGACAATCAGTTATGCTGAATTAGCTAAAGGTAGCAACAAACTACTACTCACCAGTTACTTTGGTGCGCTAGGCGATAATGCAAAGTTAGCATTTTCATTACCTGTTGATGGCTTCCACATTGATTTATCTCGTGCCCCAGAACAACTAGAGTCAGCATTAGCGTTACTCCCTTCTAACGCTGTTTTATCTGCTGGTATTGTTAATGGTCGTAATATTTGGCGTAACGACTTAGCAAAATCAGTAAGTGCATTACAGCAAGCTAAAACACAGTTAGGTGAACGTTTATGGGTGGCTTCTTCATGTTCATTACAGCATAGCCCTGTTGATCTGAATAACGAAACCAAACTCGATGCAGAACTTAAATCTTGGTTAGCCTATGCGACACAGAAATTAACCGAGGTTAGCACCATTAATGCGTTGCTAAACGGTGATAATTCGGAGCAATTTACAACACAGTTAACCGCTCAGGTGGCAGAATCAACAGCCGCAGTGGCATCTCGAACAACATCATCTCGTATTCACAACCTTGCGGTTAAAGCACGTGTTGCAGCAATTACCGATAAGGATGCACAACGTCATAGTCAATTTACTCAGCGTATCGCAAGCCAGCAACAAGAATTGAATTTACCCCTATTTCCAACGACAACGATTGGTTCATTCCCACAGACCAGTGATATTCGTCAAACCCGTAATCAATTTAAACACAATGTGATCAGCCAAGACCAATACATCACCAAGATGCAAGCAGAGATCAAAGATGTCGTCAAACGCCAAGAAGCACTCGGACTTGATGTACTGGTACATGGAGAACCAGAGCGAAATGACATGGTTGAATACTTTGGTGAGTTACTTGATGGTTTCGCCTTCTCTAAAAATGGTTGGGTACAAAGTTATGGTACCCGTTGCGTTAAGCCGCCAATCATCTTTGGTGACATTTCTCGCCCAGCACCTATGACAGTAGCTTGGAGCCAATATGCACAAGCGCAAACCAGCAAGTTAATGAAAGGCATGCTAACCGGTCCAGTAACTATTTTATGCTGGTCATTTACCCGTGATGATATCAGCCGTGAAGAACAAACTAATCAAATCGCACTCGCTATTCGTGACGAAGTGGTTGATTTAGAACAGGCTGGTATTAAAGTGATTCAAATTGATGAGCCAGCATTGCGTGAAGGGTTGCCACTGCGTCACAGTGAACAGCAAGCATATTTAGATTGGTCAACAAAAGCCTTCCGCATCAGTGCGTCGGGTGTAAGAGACAATACTCAGATCCATACACACATGTGTTACTGTGAGTTTAATGACATTATGCCGTCAATTGCGGCATTGGATGCGGATGTGATCACGATTGAGACTTCACGCTCTAACATGGAACTATTATCTGCCTTTACTGATTTTAGTTACCCAAATGATATTGGCCCGGGTGTTTATGATATTCATTCACCAAACGTACCAAGTGTTGAATGGATGACACAGTTAATCACTAATGCCAGTGAATACATAGATGTGGCACGTTTATGGGTTAATCCTGATTGCGGTCTGAAAACACGCGGCTGGAAAGAAACTGAAGCAGCATTGAAGAACATGGTGACAGCAGCGCAAAACTTACGCGATACATTCTCTCACTAATCGTAATAGACACGGCTGAACGTAAAAAGGAGAGCAAACGCTCTCCTTTCTTCTATCTGTGTTTTATAAATAGGTATTAGTAATCTACAGCGGCACGCTGGCTAGTAATACTTTTCATCATTGGCAACACAGCTTGATGTGCAGGATGATCTTGGTATACGTCTAGCGTTTCACGAGAATCTAAATCAGCAATTAATACTAAATCATAAGAGCCCGCACCTTGCACACAATCGATACCAACTTCCAAACGTTGTAACCCAGGGATCTGACCATTAAGCGCTTCAAGAGCCTCTTTAGCTAATTTAGCATTGGTGCTTTTATCATTACCATTAGCAGTGTCGAGTAAAGTCCACATCACAATATGTTTGAACGCCATGATTGTTCCATCCTTTTTAACAAACGAATAATTTACCCAAGCAACTAATCATCTAAGCAACCTGAGAATTTGAAGAAGCGAAAGTATAACTTTAAATGTCTTATTTAGCTGGATGAATATCAATATTTCATAAAATTGTCATGTAAGCATCACAAATGTGCATTACATCTACCCTATATTTATCAATATACGTATTCATAAAACAATTAAATAAGTGAATAAAATGACAAAAACTCTGATCAGCACAACCATAGCGCTAGCATTAACGACTGTTATAACAGGCTGCACAGCAAAACCACATGGCACATCGGCTACACTATCACAGCAACAAGTATCATCTCCCCTTACAGTCACTATGCTTGCTCGCTACGAGTCTGGCCAATATGGTGTGAGTGCTGCAGAGATCTTAGATTATCACCCACAAAGTAAGTCTATTTTTGTGGTTAACGCTAAAAGTGGCCAAGTAGACATTCTCGATGCTAGTATTATCGCCTCAGCACAAACAGCTAAAGATCCATTGGTTCTTAATAACCTAACTAAAAAGTCGACATTAAACTTAGCGTCAGATTTGAAGTTAACGCGCTTAGGTTCAGTAAACAGTGTCGCTATTTTTGATAATTTACTTGCTGTCGCGATCGAACGTGGAGACACTAAAGGCAACCCAGTGCAAGACCGCGGATTCATTGGTTTCTACAAACTAGATAGCACAGGTAAAGCGACTTATTTACACGCTGTTGAAGTCGGCTTTCTACCAGACAATGTTGTTTTCACCCATGACGGCAGTAAAGCTGTAATAGCAAACGAAGGGGAACCGAACGCTGCTTACACAGTTGACCCAGAAGGTTCTATTTCTATTATTAATATCAACAACAATAGACCTGAAAAACAAGCTGTAAATATAAGTTTCAGCGACTTTAATACGCACTCTGTACGCCATGGTGAGCTACCAAAAGACGTAAAAATTAACGGACCAAAGTCATCTGTTAGCCAGGACCTTGAACCTGAATACATCGCTATTTCTCACGATAATTCGCAAGCGTTTGTATCATTACAAGAGAATAATGCCCTTGCTATTATCGACCTAAAATCACAACGTGTTGAACGTATTGTTGATTTAGGCAGCAAGGATTATGGTTTAGCGAAAAACGCCTTCGATGCCAGTGATAAAGATGGCAAAGTTAATATCCAGACCTACCCAGGTGTATACGGTCTTTACCAGCCTGATACCATCGCCAGCTACAGTATTGATGGCGCCGATTTCATCGTCACCGCCAACGAAGGCGATGCGCGTGATTACGCCGGATTCTCAGAAGAGACCCGCGCCAGTAAACTAACGCTGGATAAAAACCACCCTCAATTTGACGCTATCCAAGATAAAAAACAACTAGGTCGACTCAAAGTAACGACCAGTATTGGTGATATCGATAATGACGGTGACATCGATAAGATCTACAGCTACGGTTCTCGTTCTTTCTCTATCTGGGATGCACAGGGCAAACAAGTGTTCGATAGTGGCAATGACTTTGAACGTATTACCGCGGACCGCTTAGGGTTCAATTTTAATAACCATAATAGTAAAAACAAAGGCGATAACCGCAGTGACGACAAAGGTGCTGAGCCAGAAGCTTTAGCACTTGGCAGCATTGATGGACGTCAATATGCATTTATTGGCCTAGAGCGTACATCCGGCTTTATGATTTATGATATTACCCAACCACAGCATGCCTATTTCGTTGATTACATTGTTAATCGCGACTTTGCGCCTAAATTTGAAATTGAAGACGGTGTGGTGACAAAAGGAAACCCGAGAATTGTTGGTGATTTAGGCCCTGAAGGTATGAAGTTTATTGCAGAGAACAAGAGTCCAAATGGTAAACCCTTATTACTCGTAGCAAATGAAATTAGCGGAACAACCGTTGTATACCAACTGAAAAAATAATCCCTCTGGTATATGTTGCTGATTCTTCGCGCTCAGTGATAAGCGACAGTTAAGATTAGTTAAATGCATCACTCACAGTGGTGCATTTTTTATTTACAATTAGTCATCTTTTATTCCGCTCTGGAATGTGATTTCTAAATAAAACCAATATGATTAACTCAGTTGAAACAAACCTTAACCTAAATACTTTCACTAGGAGTGATCATCATGGCTAACTTACTAAACCAA
>Ga0209396_1003806_pt1 | contig 14984 bp, 12 predicted proteins | sample GOMGulsemesocosm_6_FD_184638 | JGI IMG/M metagenome (GOLD analysis project Ga0209396, IMG submission 184638) | Methane-oxidizing microbial communities from mesocosms in the Gulf of Mexico - GOM8C Gulf of Mexico (SPAdes) (version 2) | ecosystem: Environmental > Aquatic > Marine > Cold seeps...
CGACGATTATGGCTATCATTTTTAACGACATCCCAAATACCATTAGTTTGCTTAATACGTACAACGGTAACACCGTGAGCATTAATTTCTTTACGTACTTCGTCAAGAATTGTACGTAAGCTATTCGCATCTTTAGTCGGTCCAGCAGGGTGTAATGCCTTTTGATCTATATACTCGTGATTAATACATAATAAACCATCAGTAGAGCTGCCATTTAGTGGAAAGTAATGCATACCGTCGTGGTGCATACCCAGTGAATTAGCTTGATCTAACGCGGTATTTGAACCATCTGCTTGCCACTCTTGAGCAAAGTCATTAAGCGGCGTGCCCCAAGGTGCAAGTACTTGTGCACTGTAACCTTTAGGCACAACAACAGCGTCTAGCTTAGCCCCCGAAATAGAGTCGAACCCTAATTCTACTTTTGGTGTAGTCGTCAGATTTTTATCATTCCCAGTATTTGAACAACCTGTTAAACCAATACCACCTAACATACCAACAGCAGCCATCCCCACGCCTGCTCTTAATATACTGCGGCGAGATAATTCTCTCTCCATTACCGCTGCAAATGGTTCATTATTACTATTATTATATTTAGTCGGGTCGAATGTATCTTTGCTCATGCTTCTATCTACTCAATCATTATTTAAGACCGATATAAACTAGCAAGCAATTATGTATTTTATATTTCAAAAACATGACAGTTTTTATAATCGAAGATGATAAACAACTAAAATAATTATATTCTTCTTCAATTACAGATAAACTCACCGTGCTAATACACCTCAACAGGCAGTAATAAATCATTATGAATGACGGCTTTTTCGTGTAAATAAATAGAGAATGTCGATCCGATGCCAAGATCAGATTTTACCGTGATCTTGCCGCCAACTTCGCTAATAATACTTTGGCTCACAGATAAACCTAACCCTGTACCACTACGACGTGTAGTAAAAAACGGGTCAAAAATACGCGCTAAATTGTCTTCACTGATACCACACCCATGATCACTAATATGTACCGCCGCACCAATAATATTACCGTTATCATCATGCCAGTCCTCAGTTTTAATCTTCAACAACCCTTTATCACCCATGGCATGTACACCATTCATTTGCAGGTTAACTAATACTTGTAAAAGTTGATGACGGTTCACTTCCACACAACATTTAGCATCAAGTTGCGATTCAATCTGTACATCGGCAGATTTAGTGCCAGAACCAACCAAAGTTAAACTCTCTTTTACAATCAAATTTAAGTGCTGCCAAGTGATCTCATCTTGCACCCCACCTTGACGGCTATACTGCAATAAGCTCCGAGTTATGTTACGGATACGATCAATCTGCTCATGTATCGCCTCAAGCTCTTCAGTGACTCGTTGACTGTCTTCTCCGAGCTCGAGTTGTAACAGTTCCACATTGCCGAGAATCACAGCAGTAGGGTTATTAATTTCGTGGGCAATCCCTGCGGTTAACTCACCAAGGGCTGCCAGTTTTTCACTCATCACCAACTTACTGCGCGTTTGATTTAGTAACTTAATGTATTGCTCTAACTCTTGAGTTTTATCATGTAAGCTCTGCGTTCGGCTATGGACCTTATCCTCAAGCTCCAGCGAAGCGCGTTTAATTAAATCATTACGCTGTTGCAATTGATCTAACATGGAATCAAATTGCTGACCAAAAATCGCTAATTCATGATCCTTACATAACCCCAGATCACCAATACGACGATTTAGCCCTAACGGTACCACTCTCACCACATTATGGATTTTTTCAATCGGCCTGAATAAGTCCCGTGCGCCACGATATACCAAGCCACCAGAAAGTAACAATACCGCGATAATACCCACGCTAAATTCAGCGATATTGGTTAGAAACGTTTCCAATAATGGCCACTCTAAATAACCGGTGTAGAGCATACCGATCACATGACCATTATAGTCTCGTAGCGGTTCATAAGCGGAGATGTACCAATCATCGTAAACGAATGCCCGACCAACCCAGTTATCTCCAGCAATAAGTACCTGCTGTTGCACTTCTAGAGAAACGCGGGTGCCAATTGCACGACCATTAAGCTGATCACTATTAAGCGGGACATTGGTGCTTACCCGGATATCATCCATAAAGAGTGTCACCGTTCCAATACTGTCTAGCGGTAATGTCCCATAGCTGTAAACAAGGTCTCGAATACGGTCAACAAGTTGGGTGCTATTATTCAGTAATATACCACCATCAATAATCCACTCGAGTTGATTATCACGATTAAAAATCGGGATCAAATTACGGCTAATAAGCCCTCGAGACTCCAATTTATGTTCTCGTAATAACGGGATCTGAGCTGACACTGGCAACGTACTATTTAATGCAAACAATTCATCATGATTAAGTACTTGAAAAAACGTTTGTGGTTTTCCGGTAAGTAATAACGCTTGATTCACCAACGGGAACGAGTCTAATGCTGACACAGGATGTAATACCACAAAATCTAATGCGTAATTTTCAGCTTGCCGTTTAACCCATTCTGGTAACTTGCTTTCATTTGTGCGCAATAAATGTTGGAAATCATAAGATGAAGACAGTGACGTCAAGTTCATCCGTTGTTCTTTTTGCAATAACTCTATACTGTTATGCGCAACCGCCAGATCCGATTTCACGTTCATTAATGCGTTTTGCCATGTATACGTCACTGTCCAGTACATAGTCAGTGCAAATAAAGCAAACAGCGTGATCACTATCGGCATCGATGTAAGCACCAGCAAACGATAACGTACCATGGTTCTAAAACGCTTAATCCATAACAGTATAAATTGTTTCATTTTCATAAGGCGGCTTCATCAATCCATTCTTTATATTTACGCTCTAGCGTTTTACGTGCCACGCCAAGCTTACGTGCAGCCGCTGACTTATTCCCTTCGTGAGAGTCAACTACCTGCATGATATGTGCTTTTTCTACTTCTTTTAATGTCCATGTCGTTGGATAACAATATTGCTCTTCATCACCGATGGCCTCAGACGAGCAACGACAAGGACTCTCTAGATTCGCTTCATCCATACGTATCTGGTCAAATGGCGTAATAGCCGCTCTTGGCAGCCGGGTAGCATCACCTTGCAGCTCTCGCCAATATTCCGCAGGCGGCTTGCCGAGCAAAATACAACGTTCCATCATATTCCGTAATTCGCGAATATTACCGGGCCAATCATATGCTTGCATCGCAAGTATATCTTCATGTGTCCAACTAACACTCTTCATGCCTAATTCATTAGATAGTTTTAGTGTAAAATGGTGTGCTAATGCAGGAATATCTTCAACACGATCACGCAGGGGTGGTAAGTCAACCGTTAATACATTTAGACGGTAATACAGGTCCTGACGAAAACGCCCCGCTTCGACTTCCACTTTTAAATTACGATTGGTTGCTGCGACAATGCGCACGTCAATGGGAATTTCACGCTCACCACCAACAGGTCTAATCGCTTTTTGCTCTAATACCCGTAATAACGACGATTGCATGGCAAGTGGCATTTCACCAATCTCATCGAGGAATAAGGTACCGCCGTTGGCAACGCGAAATAGCCCTTCTCGGCTTTTTTTAGCGCCCGTAAAAGCACCTTGAATATGACCAAACAATTCACTTTCTAATAGGTCTGGTGCAATCGAGCCACAGTTTAATGGTACAAAAGGACCATTACGTAGACTAAGTTGATGTAAAGCCCGCGCCACTAATTCTTTACCGGTACCCGATTCACCTTCAATTAATACAGCTGCCATAGATGGGGCAATCTGGGTTATCAGCTTTTTCATTGATAAGGTTTTAGTCGCATCACCGATAATATCGATAGGAAATGTACGTTCTATATCACGTTGCAGCGCAAAGTTCTGACGTTCTATTAAACGACGTTCGATACAGCGACTTACCGATTGCATCATTTGTTCGAGGTTGAACGGTTTTAAGATAAAGTCTGAAGCGCCTGCCCGTAACGCTTTAATCGCAGTATCTAAATCGGCATAGCCAGTCATAAAGATCACATCACTACGACGCGTTTGTGGATCAAATGCTTCGTGCCACTCAATACCAGAGCGCCCAGGTAAATTAATATCAACAATAAGTAAATCGAAATGGCAGCGCTTACGGAGTTCTTCGGCTTCTTCGATGCTACCAGCAGTATCAACTTGGGCAAATTTTTTGCTTAACGCTTTCTTTAAGATCGCGCGCATACCCGGTTCATCATCAACAACAAGTACAGAGACCGCAGCCCAAGAGGGAGAAGAAGTAAATTCAGACATAAATATAAATAACTACCGTAATTTTTTGAGTTGCGACATTTTGTCTCATATCGACTAACAAAGTCAAAGCTGTTTCAAGCCTTTATTTACGCCAAATCGAAATCAAATATCACCCACCCTTTTAAATCAACAGCTTACTTAGATTTACAGTGTTTTATATGGTTTATTTTTAATTTGGCATCTAATTTGCTACATAACGAGAAATACGGTGACTTTTCAACTAACTTATATAAATAACTTTAACGTCAGGAAGACCTAATGACTGTAAAACCGATGAAATTTATCCAAACATCGCTTGCCTTATTCGCACTTGTAACAGCTGCGGGTGTCAATGCCGCTGACGATATGAAGATCCGCTTAGCCACCACAACCAGTACTTATCATTCTGGACTGCTTGATTTTTTGTTACCTGAATTCAAAAAAGACACTGGTTATACGGTTGACGTACTTGCAGCTGGTACGGGTAAATCACTGCGCATGGGTCAAAATGGCGATGTTGATTTGGTCATGACACACGCAGCAAAATCTGAAGCGAAATTTGTCGATGCCGGTTACGGTGTACTACCACGTAAACTTATGTATAACGATTTTGTACTTGTTGGCCCAAAAGCTGACCCAGCAAAAATCAATGCCGGCAAAGATGTAGTGAAAGCATTAGCTGGTATCGCATCTTACAACGCAACTTTCATTTCTCGAGGTGATGATTCAGGCACCAACAAGAAAGAACTTGGTCTGTGGGCACAAACAAAAATGGAACCAAACTTTGGAGGCTATAAAGCAGTTGGCCAAGGGATGGGACCGACGCTGAACATGGCATCTGAGCTGCAAGCATACACATTAACAGACCGTGGTACTTGGTTAGCTTACCAAAATAAACTAGACCTTAAGATTGTTGTACAAGGTGATAAGCGTTTATTTAATCCTTACCAAGTGATTTTAGTAAATCCGAGCCGCTATCCAAGTATCAATTACCGAGGCGCAAAGATATTCAGTGATTGGTTAGTCAATCCAAAAGCACAAGCCATGATCAACAGTTATAAACGTAGCGGCGAGCAATTATTTGTTGCAAATGCCAAGTCTTAATAACCGTATTAGAAACCTAGAGACTTAATGGATATTTGGCAAACCACCCAACAAGCTGTACAACTCCTCTTCAGCGGCAATATGGCACTGTGGGGAATTGTCGGTGTGTCATTTTCAGTGTCTTTACTGGCGATTGTATTGGTATTAATACCAGCATTATTGATCGCATTTGCTCTCGCCTACGGGAAGTTCCCAGGGCGTTGGCTATTGCTATCATTATTCAATACCTGTCAATCCATCCCTACGGTAGTGATTGGCTTATTACTTTACATGATGCTATCTCGTGCAGGTCCGCTCGGTAATTGGCAAATGCTATTTACCCAAAAGGCGATGATCTTGGGGCAAATGATGGTTTGTTTTCCGATTTTAGTATCCATGATGCACGCCGCGTTTCAAAACAGCGATCGCCGTGCTTGGGAAACGGCATTAACCTTAGGTGCAAGTCTACCCCGCGCATTATTAAGTTTGATGTGGGAATGTCGTTTCCCACTCCTTGCCGCTATTATCGCTGCATTTAGTCGTATTATTACTGAAGTTGGTTGCTCTATGATGGTTGGCGGTAATATTTTAAATTCAACACGAAATATTCCCACGGCAATCGCATTAGAAAGCTCGAAAGGCGCGTTTGCACAAGGTGTTGCCCTAGGTATGGTCTTATTGATCCTTGCGCTAGGACTTAATTTCTTATTATCCTTCGCTCGTGGTAAAGCCCACTTGCGCACCAATTAGACTAAGGAATCGATCGTGTCGCAAATTACTATTCAAGCAGAAGATATCTCGATTCGATTTAAAGATCGTCTGCTATTTCACATTCCTCATCTTAAGTTCGGTCCGCAAGAAGCCATTTACCTCACTGGTGCTAATGGCGTCGGTAAGACCACGTTATTAAAAGTATTATCTGGTTTACAAAGCCCTACCACGGGCAAAGTAAACTTACAGTGCAATACTTGGTTTCGCCGTTTATTTAAAAGTAACGCCAAAAATGGTGTTATTTATATGCACCAAACACCCTACATGTTTGACGGTAGCGTACTTGATAACGTTTGCTATGGATTAAAATTTACCCGAAAAGGCCGCCAAGAACAACGAAGTGAAGCGATAACAGCACTACGTATGATAGGGTTAGAGACTTTAGCTAATGAACATATTTCGGTGTTATCGGGTGGCGAACGCCAACGTGTAGCAATGGCAAGAGCTTGGGTGCTCAAACCTAGCGTGCTATTAATGGACGAATCCAGTGCCAGCATGGATACAGAATCCATTGAGCGCCAGGTGATGCTAGCCAAAGATTTACTCGATCGCGGTTCAACCTTAGTGATCACCAGCCACCAGCAAAATGCACTTACCGCACTTTGTCGCCGTCAATGGTGCATTAGCAATAGCAAACTAATCGAACGAGCTGATCTACAGCTCATCAAAAAAGATAAGGATACTTATGCCTTCGGCGGAACAAACAAGTTGGGTAATTTTAGCGGGCGGACAGGCCAGCCGTATGGGCGGTAATGACAAAGGTTTAGTTAAATTAGCCGATAAAGCCATGATCGAGCATGTCATCGATACACTTTCGCCACAAACCAGCAAGATCGCCATTAACGCAAATCGAAATCAAGACGTTTATAGCCAGTATGGCTCTGTATTTGGCGATCAGCTACAAGGTTATCCGGGCCCTTTAGGTGGTATGCATGCTGCTATTTTACATTTAAACGATGCAGAATGGATTGGTTTTGTCCCCTGTGATTGCCCACAGCTACCAAGCGATTTAGTCGCCCGTATGGCTGCAGCCTGTGAAACCAACACTGATATTGTGGTCGCCCATGATGGTGAGCATATTCAGCCAGTGGTGACGCTATTACACCGTCGCATTTTGCCGAAACTAGAAGCCTTTTTAGCGAACGGTGACCGCAAGATCATTCTATTATACCGTCAATGTAACATGCTCACGGTCGACTTTAGTGATCAGCCCAACGCTTTTATAAACTTAAATACTCCAGCAGAATTACATCAGTTTGGACAAACAGAATGAGTCAACAACAACAATGAGTCTACATCTATGAATCAGATACACGCGTCACTCCCTTTACTCGGCTTTGCTGCATTCAGCGGTACAGGCAAAACAACACTGCTCGAGGCAATACTGCCTAAGTTAGTTGCGCGTGGTATTCGTGTTGCCGTGATTAAGCATGCGCATCATGATTTTGATATCGACCAACCAGGCAAAGACAGCTACCGCCTGCGTAAAGCGGGTGCTAACCAGATGCTGATTTCATCCCGTTGTCGCCGTGCATTAGTGACTGAAACGCCGGATGAAGAAGCGACGCTACCGCACTTGATCGCACAGTTAGATCGAACTCAGCTTGACCTAATTTTGGTGGAAGGTTTTAAACAACTGAATTTTCCTAAAATTGAATTACACCGCACTGAAGTCGGTAAACCTTGGTTACATCCAACGGACAATAACATTATTGCAATCGCAGCGAATGTACCTGCGCCAGCACCTTTAGCAGAAAAAACGCCATTACCTGAGCTCAATATTAACGATCTTGAGCAGATAACCGAGTTTGTGCTCAGCTTTATTCAAGGCGAAGTGGGTGCTGTAAAGCCTGAACAACCTCAGGGATTACAGTGTGGCGACCTAACACCACAAGGTATGCTGTCTGTCGCAGAAGGTCGTGAGCGTATTCTTAGTCATATTGTACCACTTGAGCAATCACAGACTGTTGATTTAAAAGCAGCTTTGGGTCAAATTGTCGCACATGACGTACTTTCACCAGTGAATGTACCCCAACACACTAATTCAGCAATGGATGGTTATGCAGTCCGCGGTGATGATTTAGAATGTGAATGCTATAACGTTGTCGACCACGTAATGGCAGGACACAGTTACGACTTGCCACTTGAAAAAGGCCAAGCAGTACGGATCATGACAGGTGCTGCAGTTCCAGAGTGTGCCGATACAGTCGTCATGCGCGAACAAGCTGAGCAAATCGACAACACGGTGCGCTTTGATCTGAGTATGGCTGCAATTAACACTGGTCAGAATGTACGTCAAGCAGGCGAAGATTTAGCATTAGGCCAAACAGCCGTAGCCGCAGGTAGCAAGATCAGCGCGCCAGAGTTAGGCATGATAGCCTCACTCGGCATTAACCAAGTGACAGTTAAAAAACCTGTACGTGTCGCCATCTTCTCAACGGGTGATGAAGTACAGCATCCTGGTGAGACACAAAAGAATAACTGTATTTACGATTCCAATCGCTACACTTTGCACGCGATGTTAAGCCAAGCTGGCTGTGAAGTGATTGACTTGGGCATTATTGAAGACAGCGAAGCTGCATTAGAAGCTACCTTACAGCAAGGCAGCAAGCAAGCGGACTTGATCTTGTCCTCAGGTGGCGTATCTGTTGGCGATGCAGATTACATCAAAACCGTATTAGATAAGCTGGGACAAATTAACTTCTGGCGTATCAATATGCGCCCAGGTAGACCCTTAGCATTTGGCCAAATTAACGACACGCCGTTTTTTGGCTTACCGGGTAATCCAGTTGCAGTGATGGTGGTCTTCTTACAATTTGTTGAACCTGCTATCCGTAAACTACAGGGTATGGAAAGTTGGCAGCCACAAATATTCAATGCAGTTGCTACAGAACGTTTCCGCTCTCGTCCTAATCGTACTGAGTATACCCGAGGTATTTTTGATTTTGATGCTAATGGTCGTTTAACCGTGAAAAGTACCGGACAACAAGGCTCTGGTATCTTGCGATCGATGAGTGAAGCTAATTGTTTAGTTGAAATATTACCTGAACAGACGAATGCAGAAATTGGAGATTCGGTTCGCGTGATCCCATTACAAGGTCGCGTTTAGTACTCGTAACTCATTTAATCCTATTTTAGCAACGAGATAGGATTAAAAAATAGTGGCGTGCTCACATCACGCCACTATTCCCCCATCACGTTTACTCTTATTTTACGATCACTCTTACTTTTTATTACTTATCATCTGACTTTGATGATGATTCACTTTTTGGTTGATTCTCTGGTAAGTCTTTTACTTTTTCATACCAAATATCATGGTGCTCTTTTGCCCATGTTTCATCAACTTCACCCGTCACCATACCTTCTAGTGACGCTTCAATACCCACTAGACCGACATAAATGTGAAATACAAAACCACAAATAAGCATCAGCGATGCTAATACATGAACTAAGTTAGATAACTTCATATCAAGACGAGTTTGTCCGAAGATCGGAAAGTCGAGAATAAAGCCACTAAAAACAATAAACACACCACAAAATATCAGTAACCAAAACAGCGCTTTTTCACCACCGTTAGAAAAATCAGCTGATGGATGCGACCCTTTATGTTTGCCAGCCATGCCGCCCATTTTCTTAAACCAATTAATATCCACTTTGGTAAATAAGCTCTTACGCCACCATTTGATCATGACCGTGAACAGTAAAACAGCAAATAATGGACTAACATAGTTATGGTACTGTTTCGCGCCATAAATGATCATCGCCCAAATATCACGAGGGATGATAGGTTTAATCAAATGTTTACCATATACCAGTGTTAACCCAGTCAACGCAAGACTTAAGAAGGTAAACGCCATACTCCAATGCAATGTACGATCTATGAGGCTCCAACGCTTAATTTTACGCCCCGTTCGCTGCTTACTTAATCTTAATGGACCTATGGTAAAATAAGCTAATATCACTAACCCAATACAACCCAATATCGCCAATGCACCTAATGGTGATATCCACTTTTCTTTAAGAATCGACCACGCCTGTCCAGATGAACTAATTAAGATACCGTGCTCTGCTGATTTTGATGTAGTGTAACCCTCTTGCCCATCTCGTACTGCACGCCAATAATCAGCGCCAGCAAAACCGGTAAGCTCACCTTCCACCGCTGACTCACCTAAGCGTTCACTGGTTGTATTGTTATCCGCGGTTTCACTAGCAAATGCCGACAAGGTAAAGCTCAGCATTAATACACTCACTAACAAAGTGAACCAATGTTGAATTCGCTTAGTCATTAAATCTCCTCACTGTGTTTAAACCACAGCGCTAAATAGATGCCTGATTATCACTAAACAAACAGTCTATGTTTATATTACAGCTAACCTATATTTATATTAAAAAATAGTCATTGTAGGTTCGTAACCAAGTCCTGACAGCTGGCTAACTTACATTAACCAGCCTTCCCGCATTAGCTTTCTTGCGGTTTACTCGCATCATAAGCAAGGTCGACAGTACTTGCCCAACCCGCATTTTTAGCGCCACGTGCAACAACACGTTCACTGTAAATATCAGAGATCTTCGCCGCATCACCAGCAAGCAAGGCTTTAGTTGAGCAAAGCGATGCACACATAGGTAATTTACCTTCTGCAATACGGTTGGCACCGTACTTTTTCTTCTCTTCTTCAGAGCCGTCTTCTACATTCGGTCCACCTGCACAGAAGGTACATTTATCCATCTTGCCACGTTCAGCAAAGGCATCTTGTTTTGGAAATTGCGGTGCGCCAAATGGGCAGGCAAACAAGCAATAACCACAACCGATACACAAGTCTTTATCGTGCAACACAATGCCATCTTCAGTACGCTCAAAACAATCCGCAGGACAAACCGCCATACACGGTGCATCAGTACAATGCATACATGCCACTGAAATTGAGCTTTCACCCGGCTCACCATCATTCAGAGTAACGACACGGCGACGTTGGATACCCCATTCAAGTGCATCATCATTTTCGTTCTTACATGCGGTGACACAACCATTGCATTCAATACAACGTTTAGAGTCACATAGAAATTTCATACTAGCCATTTGAATGACTCCTTACGCTTTAGATATTTTACAGAGGGTTACTTTCGTTTCCTGCATTTGTGTCACAGGATCATAACCATAGGTTGTTGCTGTATTTGCTGACTCACCTGATACATATGGCGTTGAGCCTTCAGGGTAATTGCCACGTAAATCTTCACCTTGGAAATAACCACCAAAGTGGAACGGAATAAAGGCAAGACCTGGTTTAACACGACGTGTAACCATTGCTTTAACGTGAATACGGCCTTTTTCAGCACCTTCAACCCACACCATTTCGCCATCTCTGAAACCTAAATCGTTAGCATCTTTTGGATTAACTTCAACAAACATTTCTTGCTGTAATTCAGCTAACCATGGGTTTGACCGGGTTTCATCACCACCGCCTTCATACTCAACCAAACGGCCAGAAGTAAGCACAATCGGGTATTCACCTGATACATCTTTATCTTGGATTGATTTGTATAATGTTGGCAGACGGAACATCGCTTCACTGTCATTCCACGTTGGGTAATCAGTCACAAGATCACGACGCGGTGTGTATAGCGGTTCACGATGAAGCGGTACTGCATCTGGGAAGGTCCATACCACAGCACGGGCTTTGGCATTACCAAATGGGATACAACCGTGTTTAATCGCCACACGTTGAATGCCACCCGATACGTCGGTTTTCCAGTTTTTACCTTCTGCTTTTAGTTTTTCATCCGCAGTCAGTTCATCCCACCAGCCAAGTTGCTTAAGTAGTTTGTCACTGAACTCTGGGAAACCACTTTCTAACTCACAATCTTTTGAATAACTGTCGACTGCTAATAAGCTTTCGCCATTACGCTCAACACCAAAGCGTGCACGGAAATTACCGCCACCTAGGGCAACAGGTTTCGATGTATCATAAAGAATATGGGTACCTGGGTGTTTCATCTCTGGCGTGCCCCAGCATGGCCAAGGTAGACCATAAGTCTCACCGTTAGCAATACCACCTTCAGCTTCAAGAGTCGTTTTGTGGAACGTATGCCAGTTTTTCTGATGATCTTTTAGACGTTCAGGACTTTGGCCTGTGTAGCCAATCGTCCACATACCTTTATTGTATTCACGAGTAATATCTTCGATAACAGGTTGGTTGTTCTTCACTTCAATATTTTTAAATAATTGATCTGCTAAACCTAATTTTTTCATTAGCAAATACATGATCTCATGATCAGGCTTTGATTCGAATAATGGTTCAATTACTTGGTCACGCCATTGAACTGAACGGTTTGTTGCAGTAACAGAACCTGTTGTTTCAAATTGCGTCGTCGCTGGTAGCAAATAAACATTATCAGTACGACCGTTCATCACAGCTGCAACACCAGGATACGGGTCAACAATAACCATCATGTCCAGTTTGCCCATCGCTGTGCGCATTTCTGGTCCACGAGTTTGTGAGTTAACCGCGTGACCCCAATAGAACATGGCACGAATATTATCGTTTTGCTCGATATTGTCTTTATTTTCTAATACACCATCAATCCAACGTGATACCGGAATACCGGCATGGTTCATTGGTTTTTTACCACGGTAAGCATTTTGATCAAAGCGGCCTTTTAGCCACTCATAATCAACATCCCATACGCCAGCCCAATGCTTCCAAGCACCTTCAGAAAGACCGTAGTAACCTGGTAAGTTATCAGCTAATACACCAAAGTCAGTCGCACCCTGTACGTTATCGTGACCACGGAAAATATTAGCACCACCGCCTGGTTTACCCATGTTGCCAAGCGCAAGTTCAAGGATGCAATATGCACGCGTATTATTGTTACCCGTTGTATGCTGCGTCCCACCCATGCACCAAACAACACAACCTGGACGGTGTTCAGAAAGCAGTTTCGCCGTTTCATAAACATCCGCTTCTGATACACCAGAAACACGCTCTACTTCAGCAGGTGTCCATTTTGCAACTTCTGCACGTACATCGTCCATGCCGTAAACACGTTGGTGAATGAATTCTTTATCTTCCCAACCATTTTTGAACACGTGATATAACACGCCCCAAACGAAAGCAACGTCAGAACCCGGACGTAAAGACACATAGTGATCTGCTTTTGCAGCAGTACGGGTACGACGTGGATCAGCAACAACAATCTTACAGTTGTTCTTTTCTTTCGCGATAAGGATATGCTGCATCGCGACGGGATGCGCTTCAGCAGGGTTTGAGCCGATAAACAAAATTGATTTACAATTATGCATGTCATTTAGCGAGTTAGTCATCGCGCCATAACCCCAGGTATTTGCTACACCCGCTACTGTTGTCGAGTGACAGATACGAGCTTGGTGATCGACATTATTAGTGCCCCACATCGATACCATTTTACGGAACAAATACGCTTGTTCATTGTTATGCTTTGCTGAACCTAACCAGTAAACAGAATCAGGACCGGACTCTTCACGGATCTTAAGTACTTGCTGGCTGACTTCTTCAAGTGCTGTTTCCCAGCTCATTTTAATCCATTTACCGTTAACCAGTTTCATTGGATATTTAAGACGTTTCGCACCATGGCCGTGTTCACGTAACGCGGCACCTTTCGCACAGTGACCGCCCGCATTAAACGGATGATCAAATGCGGGCTCTTGACCAGTCCATACACCTTCTTGTACTTCGGCATAAATACCGCAGCCCACAGAGCAGTGAGAACAAATCGTACGTTTAATTTCAACGGGTGATTCTGGATCGACAGATTTCGCTTCAGCTTTTTTCATCATGCCCGGTGCGAACATGCCAACACCGACGGCACCACCAGCGGCAGCAATTGAAGAGTTACGCATAAACGAACGGCGCGAAATACCCAGTTGTTTTTCGTCCTTGTTGACCGTATCGGAACGTTTAGTTAATTTCATTTAGAGCTCCGCTTATAGAGAATCGTAGTAATCACGAATGTGTTTAGTTTCATGGTAACCTTTTGTATTTTTCTGCTTATCTTTCTGTTCTCGCGTGTCGACAGATGCATTAACAGAGGTTGATACACCTGTTGCAATCGCACCTGCAGCGACACCTAAACCAATATTTCTTAACAATTGGCGGCGGTTTTCATCCGGCTTATTTTGTTTACTCATCCAGTTTGATCCTCTATCGTTATTATTTTTTTACGTCGATAAAACGTATTTTTTCAATACTTAAAAATTGCAAAGCTAGCTCGGCGACGGCGCTATAAAACACCGCGTTTTTCGCCACCTTTAAATCTTGGCAAAAACGCTCAAACCAGGTATCTATATGACGATTAAAAAATTCAGCTTGTACTTTTTGATTACTTTCTGCGACTAACATCGTCATGACTTCGAGCAATGCAGCAATATGATCTTCCGGTTCTTTCACGTCTTCATCGCGTTGAAAACCCAGCTTTTTCAAATCATGGCGTAAATGCGCTAATGGCATTTCCATTAATGACCCGGTGAGGAACCAAGAACCAAACGGCACGATCTCACCGTGGCCAATACCAATAAACAAATCTTGGTATTCATCTTCAACCGCGGTTAATAAGGTCTTTTGTGACGCGAGTTTTAATAACGGCCAAGCTGCCGACATTCCCGTGGTTTGAATGAGTTCGTTCGGTGCATCCACATCTAAATTCGCTAACCAATCAATGACGTCAGCATCCGGTGCCTTACGTAATAGATGAGCAAGTAAACTATAGATATCGATACGTAATCTTGTTTCTTCAGCAACTGGCTGTGACATGTTTTGTGTTTCCATCATTTCGTTTTACACTCGCAACTGACTTGTTGGATCATCAGCCATGTCAGAAAAAATATCGCGTACACGACA
>Ga0209396_1003810_pt1 | contig 14979 bp, 11 predicted proteins | sample GOMGulsemesocosm_6_FD_184638 | JGI IMG/M metagenome (GOLD analysis project Ga0209396, IMG submission 184638) | Methane-oxidizing microbial communities from mesocosms in the Gulf of Mexico - GOM8C Gulf of Mexico (SPAdes) (version 2) | ecosystem: Environmental > Aquatic > Marine > Cold seeps...
GCGCAGCCTGATATAATCCCTCCATAATATATTCATCTTAGAGTTCCCCCATGTCTACACTATCTAATCCTAGCCAAGTGCTAATCCGTAATATTGAATTGTTTAATGACAAGAGAATTTTGGTCGCTGGCTTTGATGATGATGATCTCATCAACCAATTGATGGAAGGTGGAGCTAAACAAGTAACCGCTTACGGCCATGACTTTCATAACCATCAATATGTGGAAAAATCGGTGGTTAATGACAATGTTGAAGTGCAATTTGATGCCTACTTTAACAATACCCAGACCCAACCTTGGCAGCAATTAATTTTATATTGGCCAAAAGCCAAATTACGGGCGCAATATTTTCTAGCCAACCTGCTACCGCATTTAGAAGCAAACGCTGAAATCTATTTGGTAGGTGATAATAAAGGGGGCGTTAAATCAGCGGCCAAGCAAATTAGTGAGTATTGCGACAAACCAATTAAAATCGATTCGGCAAGACATTGTGGACTTTATGCGGCTACCTACACTACTACAGCACCAGCGTTTGATAAGTCAAAATGGATTAAGCGTTATCAGGTAACGGCTGTGGATCGCACCATCGATATCGTTTCTTTACCAGGGGTCTTTAGTCACGGCGAATTGGATCTTGGCACTCAGTTATTACTCGAAAATCTTGGCCATTTAAAAATGAAGCGAACCCTCGATTTTGGTTGTGGCTGTGGCGTTATTGGTACTTACATCGGATTAAAACGTGATGGTATTCCATTAGAGCTTATCGACATTGATGCACTAGCAATAGAATCAGCTAAGTTAACCCTTGCAGCAAATAACGTTGAGGCAAAAGTCTACCCTTCTGACGGTTTCAATAATACCAATGGAAAATTTGCTACTATCATTTCAAACCCACCCTTTCATACTGGGATTAAAACCGACTATCGTGTGCCAGAACAGTTTATGTCGCAAGCACCAAGTCAACTAATGGACGGTGGACAATTGCGTATCGTCGCCAATAATTTCCTACGCTACGAACCAATATTGGAACAACATTTTGCCAGAACAGAGTTCATCGCTAAAGACAATAAATTCAAAATACTCTCAGCAAAAACTTAAACCCCTTTCGCGATGATTCGGGTGCGTTCAATGAATGCACCCATCGCGATAGTTTCACGCTGTGATTTCTTATCTATTAATTCAATGGCTTTGGCTTCTAATACGTGCGCCAGCTCGCGGTTTGAATAAATATTCTCGGCAGTTGAAGCGGGTAATCCCCACGGGTTATATGCCGTTAGAATAGCTAGATTATCTTTAAGATCAGGTAACTTAGCGAGTTTAAACATCGTCTTTTGATAGCTTGACCATAAATTATTACTCAATTGATATTTCATAACCCTTTCATCTTTATTGTGAAATGATTTTAAACCGTTTACAATCACGCCGATTAGTATAGGCACCATTAATACTCACTATGGTGCTATATGCGTTAACCATCAACTAAATCGATTTTATTCGGTCTTATTTTACCAATTGATAGATAGGTTAGGTAAGTATCGCTATAATCAATAGTCTAGGTAACGATTTAATATTTATTATCAGTTTTAATGCCATCATTTAACATATTAAGAATATTTGCATTAAACTTACTAAAAACAACGATAACTGATTAGGTACACTGCATGCAAAGCCCTCACATTTTAATAGTAGAAGATGAATTAGTGACACGTAATACACTGCGCTCAATTTTCGAAGCTGAAGGTTATATTGTTCATGAAGCAAATGACGGCGACGAAATGAATCGCTTGCTCAAGCAAGAGCCAATCTCATTAATTATTATGGACATCAACCTTCCCGGTAAGAATGGCTTGTTACTCGCGCGTGAAGTGCGTGAGAAAGATGATATAGCACTTATCTTCCTCACTGGTCGTGATAATGAAGTTGACAAGATTTTAGGACTTGAGATCGGCGCGGATGACTATATCACGAAGCCATTTAACCCACGAGAACTCACCATTCGCGCACGTAACCTACTTGGCCGTATTCGTGGTAATAGTGAAGAGAAAGCGCCAAGTACTGTTGAGTTATACAAATTTAACGGTTGGCGTTTAGAAGTTAACTCTCGTTCGTTAATCAGTCCAACGCAACAACAATTCAAGTTACCACGAAGTGAATTTAGAGCGATGATTGAATTCTTAGAAAACCCAGGAAAAATATTAACCCGTAGCGATTTATTAATGAAAATGACTGGCCGTGAGTTAAAACCTCATGATCGCACCGTCGATGTCACCATACGCCGTATTCGTAAGCATTTTGAATCACACCCAGATAGCAGTGAGATCATCACCACTATTCATGGTGAAGGCTATCGTTTTTGTGGTGAACAAGAAAGCGAATAAAAATTGTCAATAATAAAAAGCCCCCAACGGATTTCCGCTGGGGGCTTTTTTAATGCGTGTTTAAAGTGGGGTTAGACGCTCTCTAAATACGCTCTGAGTGTCGCAATATCTTGTTGATAGCATTGCTCAATCTTAGCAATAAATTGTGGCAAGTTTTCGCGCCATTCAGGTGCTTCATTATGCTGGATATACTGCGCCCAATGACCCAGCCTCGCTAGTCCTATTGCACCAGCGGCCCCTTTCATTTTATGACCATGTTCCATCACTGCTTTAAAATCAGCAGCCAAATGGCTAGCAAGGAGGTCGGACAAATAGAGTGGATATTGTTGAGCGAATACATCAACACTCCCTAATAGCGCTTTACCACCAATTGCCTGAGTATATTGATCCAGAATATCCATATCGAGTACGTTGGTTGACTCTAATTCACTCTCTAACACTTTAGTTACCTTTCTATCAGTTAAGGATTAATACCATTTTCATTAATTAAGTGGTCAATTTTGTAATGAGGTGTTTAAACCATGACAAATGATCAGATATTTAATGAAATTGGTATAATGCACAGCTCAATCCAAAATGTCGTTTAAAACAAATATTACTGATACCAATTTTACCAGTTTAGCAAAATGAAACCAAGCGTCGGAACGAGACCTAAATCATAGATATTCAGTACAGGGAAATTGGCCTACAGCCTAACAAGTCAGTATAGACTACTTGTAGGCTGTAACCGGAGATGACAGGCTCAACGTCTCGTTAAGTTAAAGCCTAATGCGTGATATGAACAATACAATTTAAAGCCATCATCGATTTTTAGTCCACCCATCTTAAGTTGAGTATCATTGGACTTTTCGAGTGATATTTGGAATTGCTTCTTGCGACCAGCAAAGCCAAGCCACTGTGTCGCTTTAACTAGGCACGCTTGTTGAGAGAAACGATGAAAATTATCACCAAATAGCAAATTGTTGTAATCTTCGAGTTTGTTGAGAAAGGACGGTACATCCGGTTTCCAAGTAGGAAATTCAACTTTTATCTCATTGTTAGCGATCCTAAGCGTGTCGCCAGTGGTGAAATAACTCAATTTTAAGTTTTTCAGTTGATAAGTGCTACTTTTCACTGCGGCTGGGTCACGTTCAATTAAGGTGACTCCCGATAACCCAGTGACTTTTAAAACCAACTGTTCAGCGGTTGAATTGACTAAGATAGCCGTATCATGATCAATACCTATCGAAAATCGACTCGCCGTCGCCATCGCGACATTAGCCAAACGAGCAAAGCGGCCTTCTCTGGAAAAATGAGTATCAATAATAGCGAAATCAAATAAGCCGATCCCTCCTTGAGTGTAAAGAGTTTCCTTGCGCTGACAATCAAAAGCACTATGGCATTCGAAATCGTTGGGCCCGAGCTTACTCGTCCCAACTAACAATGCGTTGTGGCTGCTGCCACTGACAATGACTGGTTGGTTCGGCTGCGTACCAACCATCGCTCGGCTAACAGCTCCTAGTGCTGTCACAAATAATTTTTTGTTATTTACACGTTTTTTAATCAGCTTGAGCGGTTCACTAACAATACCGCCATGAATAATTAAGCTATCTGTTAATAATTTAGGGGAATCACCAATGAAAATTATACCATCAGCGCTATTAATCAAGGCCGATATTTTAGATGGTGATCGGCAATGTTCTTGTTGCATGCGTGCTTTATCTGAATATATCGCTTTGCGGTAGTAGCTATTTAGGAATTTTTCGCGATAGCTATCTAAATTTGAACAATCGACACCATCAACATGTAAGGTGTTTAGTGCTTGGTCGATTGGCAACCACTGCGCGGTTGCACCAAGATGATTGAAGTAAGCAATATAAGCATCGATATCTACGAATGTATTGCGATGCCCTGCCGTAACCAACAAAACATTCGGTTTACTATTACCATTAATCAAGGCCGATTTCGCCACAATCACCTTTGCGAGTGCGAGACTGCTTGGGTATTTGTTATCAAGAAAATTCACCTGTTCTTGAAGCGCTTGTCCAAAACTATTGAGTTGCGGCACTTCAAGAAAATCAAACACCATATCGTGTTCTTTTTTATTCAAACGCAAAAGCAACGTATGCCCGCTGTACTGTTTAGCTCTATGAGTGGCAGTAAACGATTTCCAACGGTCAGTTAATTGCTGGTAGCTCATTAGTTCATTACCAAGTTTTTTGGCAAATTCAGTAATAAATATATCAATTTCGTAACGGATAACTTGGCGAGAGGAATGCCAACGGTGAGCGCTCATTGCATCTTCAATTTGCGTCATTGATAATTTATAAAAATTACTTTTCCGAGCCGTTTCTTTTGAAAAAAGCGTAACACTTTCGGGACTACATTGAGACAAAACGGCGCTACGACAAAACTGTAACTCACTGCCCGTCATCATTAAATTGAAAGGTTTTTCGCTCGAATTTACGACTGCAGAACATAACATGCATAAAGAAATTGTAATAAAACGTGAAATATATCCCTTGACCATATCTGCACTATTCCTTAGTTAACCATCTATAGTGGAAGTCTTGCGTATTCTAGTAGTGCAATAATATATAGCAAATTTTTTTTATAATTTGCACTAATAGAACATTTTATCTCAATTTAAACTAATAACTAAGCTATTTTTACTATATTTGCCATTGGTTCTTCCCTTCAATTACATGTTACAATGCCGAAAAATTTAGGAATAGACTTGCCTGAGCGATGTTGAAGGCAGTCATATGAAAATTATTTACTTTGGAGTTGTAATTAATGCCCCACCAAATGCCAGATATTGCCAGCACTTCACCTGCTCAAACCGAAGGCAACATTAATTGGGTCGGAATGAGTCAGATTGAAATGCCAATCATGCTCGATTCGAAAGACGAAGCGCCGCAACGTGTTGCTGCCAAAATAGAAGCTTTTGTTAATATAGTGGTGCCGCAAGCTAAGGGGATTCACATGTCACGCCTCTATTTACGCTTAGATGAGCTATCAACCCAAGAATCACTATCTCCAAGCACGTTAAGTAATCTCTTAGAAGATTTTGTCTCTTCTCATGATGATATAAGTGACCAAGCCCAGCTTAGCTTTACCTTTGATTATCACTTACGACGTGCATCTTTACTGAGTAAAAAGCAAGGGTGGAAGGCTTACCCGGTAACGATAAAAGCCACCAAGACTGCAGATGGCATCGCCATGGAATTGGCGGTTGATGTGGCTTACTCTTCAACATGTCCGTGCTCAGCGGCATTATCGCGTCAATTGATTCAGCAGCAGTTCGAACAATCGTTTGCTAATAACGATGCCTTGAATAAAGCTGAAATTCTTGCGTGGCTAGGGACAAGTGAAGGGATCGTCGCAACACCGCATAGCCAACGCAGCATTGCCCAAGTTAAAGTGGTGTTAGAACAAAATCAGCAACAATTTTCAATTAAGGCGTTAATTGACCTTATTGAAGAAGTCATGCAGACACCGGTACAAGCAGCCGTGAAGCGTGAAGATGAGCAAGAATTTGCCCGTTTAAATGCCGCTAATCTAATGTTTTGTGAAGATGCAGTCCGAAAAGTTAAGTATAGCCTCAATAATATGCCTTTTCCTGACTATTGGGTTCGAATTAATCATTATGAATCATTACACGCCCACGATGCCGTAGCGGTCGCTGTAAAAGGTGTAGCTCAAGGCTTTCAGCCCTAACTCCATCAATATTGCTGGCAGTAAATCTTTACTGTCAGCCGTTATCCATTGCTCCCCTGTTCAATTACTCTCTTCAATCACTGCGATCCGCTCGTTAGACAAATTCCATTTACTCTACAATTAGAACATCGTTTTATAGCTTAAATCGGCGTGTAAAAAAGGACTAATTCCCAGGCCCAGCAGTGGTTGAATATCACTCATTATTGTGGGCTGGCCTCCAACACAAACGATAGAATTTTTATGCATTAATAGTAGTATATTTATTTAAACATGCATTTTAATTAAAGCATTTCACCTCTTGTAAAAAACATACAAAAAAACCACATATACTTAACATTACGCAAACGTAAGGTTGATTATGTAATTTAATTACAAAATCACATTTCATTATTAGTAGTTTACGCCCACGTAAACCAGCATCAAATGACATCTATTCTCATTTAAAAGCTATTATTAAACTCTTTTATAACAGTACGTTAAAATAGATTTAGCTTTTTGATTACTATTAGGCTTTTGGCTGATTGACTTTAGTAAACTTTCACGATAATTTTAGCCATCATTTGTAAAATTATTAGCTTATGCGCAGTAGTGGGCCCAACTACCTTTTTGCATAGCATTTGCATAAACAAGTTTTTAGAGGTAGCAATTATGGCTCTAACCAGTCCTTTATTTGAAAAAGATAATTGTGGTTTCGGACTCATCGCACAGATCGATGGTAACCCGAGTCACAAAATCATTCGCACCGCCATCGAAGGACTCGATCGCATGCAACATCGTGGCGGCATTTCGTCAGATGGAATCACCGGTGATGGTTGTGGGTTGCTAATGCAATCTCCAGATCAATTATTCCAAGCCGTAGCGAAGGAAAACCAATGGTCTTTATCTAAGAAATATGCCGTCGGCATGTGTTTCTTAAATACCGATCCGGTATTAGCCCAACAGAGTCGTGATATTCTTCAAGAAGAACTTGAAAAAGAAACGATGGGCGTTGTCGGTTGGCGCACTGTGCCGACTAATAAAGACGTGCTAGGACCGATCGCCTTAGATGAACTGCCATTGATCGAGCAAGTTTTTGTTAACGCACCAGCAGGTTGGCTAAGCCGAGATATCGAACGTCGCCTCTATATGGCACGTCGCCGTACTGAAAAACGTATCCTTGATGATAGCGAATTCTATATTGCTAGCTTGTCGTCGATGGTCACAATTTATAAAGGGTTAGTTAAACCAGTAGATTTACCAAATTTCTATTTGGATTTAGCCGATTTACGGACCCAAAGTTCAATTTGTCTATTCCATCAGCGTTTTTCAACGAACACATCACCTAAGTGGCCTCTTGCTCAACCATTTAGATTCTTAGCGCATAATGGCGAAATCAATACCATCGAAGGTAATCGTCAGTGGGCTAAAGCACGTTCATATAAATTCAAAACACCATTGATTGGTGATCTGCAAGACGCGGCACCATTTGTGAGTGAAAGCGGTTCTGATTCTTCGTCATTAGACAATATGCTTGAGCTATTGCTGATGGGCGGCATGGATTTATACCGCTCTATGCGAATGCTTATTCCGCCAGCGTGGCAATCGAACCCAATCATGGATGACGAGCTACGTGCATTCTATGACTTTAACTCGATGCATATGGAACCATGGGATGGCCCAGCAGGTGTTGTCATGACCAATGGTCGTCATGCGGCTTGTGCCGTTGACCGTAATGGTTTGCGCCCAGCACGTTATGTTGTTACCAAAGATCGCGTTATTACTCTGGCCTCTGAAATTGGTATCTGGGATTATGCCCCTGATGAAGTCGCAGAAAAAGGTAGAGTCGGTCCTGGTGAGCTATTGGTCATCGATACTTATTCTGGAAAAATCAAGCCAACGTTTGATATTGACCATGATTTAAAGAATCGTCACCCGTATAAAGAATGGTTGTCTAAAAACTCGCGTCGTTTAGTTCCATTTGATGAGCGTGAAGAGTCGAACTCAGGTAACCGAAGCTTTGATGATGGCCAATTGGCGATTTATCATAAACAGTTTAACTACTCGACTGAAGAAATTCATGACGTATTAAATGTGATGGCCCGTAACGGTCAAGAAGTAACAGCCTCAATGGGTGACGATGCGCCAATGGCGGTGCTGTCACAGCGTCAACGTAGTGTGTTTGATTACTTCCGTCAAAAATTCGCGCAGGTAACCAATCCAGCGATCGATCCATTGCGTGAAGCGCATACGATGTCGCTTGCGACATGTATCGGCCGTGAGCAAAATCTATTTAGAGAAACATTAGGTCACGCCGACAGAATTATGTTTAATTCTCCGGTGTTAGTGTATAGCGATTTAGAGCAGCTTCGCGAGCTTAACCAAGACAACTATTACACCATCGAATTATCGATGAACTACGATCCAGCCATTGGCATGGAACAAGCAATTATCTCGCTATGTGATAGAGCAGAACAAGAGTCTCGTGATGGCGCCGTTATTCTGTTGTTATCGGATCGCGATATCAGTAAAGGTACGCTACCAATTCCTGCGGCAATGGCCGCTGGCGCTGTGCAACAACGCCTAGTCAACAATAACTTACGTTGTGAAACTAACATCGTCGTTGAGACAGCATCGGCAAGAGACCCACATCAATTCGCGGTATTATTTGGATTTGGTGTTACAGCCGTTTATCCGTACCTTGCTTACGAAACGCTACTGGAGCAAATCGAGCAAGGTAAGATCACGCAATCCCCTAAAGAAGCTGTGATTAACTACCGTAAAGCAATCGAGAAAGGCTTGATGAAAATCATGTCGAAAATGGGTATTTCGACCATTGCCAGTTATCGTTGCGCGCAACTGTTTGAAGCGATTGGCTTAAGCAACGAAGTCGTTGAGTTGTGTTTCAAAGGCGTAACCAACCGCATCAAAGGTGCTGACTTCGAAGATTTTGCCGAAGACCAAACAATTTTACGTGATAAAGCTTACCGTCAACGCATTAAAATCGACCACGGTGGTTTGCTAAAATATGATCATCGCGGCGAATACCATTGTTATAACCCCGATGTTGTCCAGTTATTGCAAAAGGCTGTAAACACGGGCGTTTATGCTGACTACCAAGCGTTTGCAACCGCGGTAAATACCCGACCGGTGGCGACTATTCGTGATATGTTCGCCTTAAGAGGTGACCAGCAAGCCATTGATATAGATCAAGTTGAATCGGCTGACAAGCTGTTTCCACGCTTTGATAGTGCAGCGATGTCTATTGGTGCATTAAGCCCAGAAGCTCATGAAGCACTAGCCGTTGCGATGAACCGCTTAGGCGGTCAATCAAATTCTGGTGAAGGTGGTGAAGATCCAGCGCGCTTTAACAGCGAACGTAATTCTAAAATCAAGCAAGTGGCTTCGGGACGTTTTGGTGTTACTGCCCATTACTTGATGAATGCAGAAGTTATTCAAATTAAACTCGCTCAGGGTGCAAAACCTGGCGAAGGCGGTCAATTACCTGGTGACAAAGTATCGGCTGAGATTGCCGGTCTTCGCTACTCGACTCCTGGTGTAACACTAATTTCACCACCGCCGCATCATGATATTTATTCGATTGAAGATTTAGCTCAGCTTATCTTCGATTTGAAACAAATTAACCCAGTAGCACTTATTTCGGTGAAATTAGTGTCTGAACCTGGTATCGGCACGATTGCAACCGGCGTTGCTAAAGCCTACGCCGATTTAATCACGGTATCTGGCTATGATGGCGGTACTGGCGCTAGTCCATTAACCTCTGTTAAATATGCTGGCAGCCCTTGGGAACTAGGACTTGCAGAAGTACAGCAAGCACTGGTTGAGAATGGCCTGCGTCATAAAGTACGCTTACAAGTCGATGGCGGCCTAAAAACTGGTCTTGATGTTGTCAAAGGTGCGATTTTAGGTGCTGAAAGTTTCGGTTTTGGTACCGCGCCAATGGTGGCATTAGGGTGTAAATACCTACGTATTTGTCATCTAAATAACTGTGCGACAGGCGTTGCAACGCAAAATCAAGAATTACGTGACAAGCACTTTAGAGGTTTACCAGAAATGGTCGCCAACTATTTTGAAGGGCTCGCACGAGATATCCGCGAGATCCTTGCCGGTCTTGGTATCGAAAAACTAACCGACTTAATCGGTCGTACAGACCTATTAACGGTTATTGAAGGTCAAACCGCGCGTCAAGGAAAACTGGACTTATCAGACATTTTAGAACAACCACAACCTCAAGAAGGTTGCGGTGTATTCTGGTCTGAAAGTAACCCAGCGTATGACGATGGTGTTATGAACAGCAAGCTGAATGAATTAGCGAACGATGCCATTGCTGCAAAATCGGGTGGGGTCATTAACTTGCCAATTCGTAATACCGACCGTTCAGTAGGCGCAAGTATTAGTGGTGAAATTGCACGTCATCATGGTAATCAAGGGATGAGTGACTCACCAATCCAAATTAACTTCACTGGCACAGCCGGACAAAGTTTTGGGGTGTGGAATGCCGGCGGCCTTTATATGACTATTGTTGGTGATTCAAACGATTACGTTGGTAAAGGCATGACCGGCGGTCGTTTAGTGGTTCATCCGCCACACGGCATGGCTTTTAAAACGCACGAAGCGAGTATTATCGGAAACACGTGTTTATACGGCGCAACCGGCGGTAAATTGTTTGCCGCAGGCCAAGCTGGCGAGCGTTTTGGGGTGCGTAACTCTGGCGCTATTACCGTTGTCGAAGGCATGGGTGATAATGGTTGTGAATACATGACTGGCGGTGTTGTCGTTTCTCTTGGTGAAACTGGGGTTAACTTTGCCGCCGGTATGACCGGTGGATTCGCTTATCTACTCGATGAAAAAGATAACATCGATACCCGAATGAATCATGAATGTGCAGAGGCACTACCAATTGATTTACCTGCTTATCAAGCGCACTTAAAAGGGTTAATCCAAGAACATTTCGATGTCACTGGCAGTCTTCGAGCAGCAGAAATACTTAATAATTTTGAGCAGTGGTTACCTAAATTCCTCTTAGTTAAACCAACAGCAGCGGATATCGCAACCATGTTGCCTAACGCGACCAAAGTAATAAAACTAGCAGTGAATGCGGGATAATAAAAACCATGACTGAGCAAAAGAAAGTAGTATCGACTGTGGTGCCAAATAACTTCCAATTCATTGAAGTTGGTCGTCACGATCCAAAAAAGAAAGCGATTGAAACACGTAAAGAACAATTTATCGAAATCTACAATACATTCGAGCAACCGCAAGTTGAAGAGCAGGCTGACCGATGTCTAGATTGTGGTAACCCATATTGCCAGTGGAAATGTCCATTACATAACTATATCCCTGACTGGCTAGAATTGGCCAAACAGGGACGTATCATGGAAGCAGCAGATCTCTGTCATGAAACCAACACATTGCCAGAAGTCTGTGGCCGCGTATGTCCACAAGATAGATTATGTGAAGGCTCTTGTACCATCAATGATGAATTTGGTGCGGTCACCATTGGTAACGTCGAGAAATACATTACCGATAAGGCACTAGAGCAAGGCTGGCGTCCTGATTTGTCAGCAGTAGTGCCGACAGGTCGTAAAGTGGCGATTATTGGCGCGGGTCCAGCTGGACTAGGTTGTGCTGATATTCTTATTCGTAATGGTGTAACACCTGTTGTCTATGACAAGAATCCTGAGATTGGTGGCCTGCTGACGTTTGGTATTCCATCATTCAAACTCGAAAAGTCAGTGATGAGCCAGCGCCGTGAGTACTTCGAGAGCCTTGGCGTTGAGTTCAAGCTAAACACCACAGTCGGTAAAGATGTCGACTTTAGCGACCTCCAAGAGCAATATGACGCAGTATTCCTTGGTATGGGTACATATACCTACATTCGCGGTGGCTTTGATAATGAAGGCGCTGACGGCGTGTTAGATGCCCTACCATACCTTATCGGTAATACGAATAACCTTATGGGCTACACTGACGCCGAGAATCCGTACACTAACCTCGAAGGGAAAAGTGTTGCAGTACTCGGTGGGGGTGATACGGCGATGGATTGTGTTCGTACTGCGATTCGCCAAGGCGCACGTGAAGTACGTTGTATTTATCGTCGTGACGAAGCCAATATGCCAGGCTCTAAGCGTGAAGTTCAAAATGCGAAAGAAGAAGGTGTCGAGTTCGTTTATAACCGTCAACCACTCGATGTGGTAGCGACTGATGGCGTTGTCACTGGGATTAAACTGGTCGAAACAGCGATGGGCAAACCCGATGCTAACGGCCGTCAACGTGCTGAGACAGTTGATGGTAGTGAATACGTACTTGATGTTGATGTTGTTATCATGGCGTTTGGTTTCAAACCAAACCCACAACCTTGGTTTAAAGATTACAATATTCAAGTCGACCAATGGGATCGCGTGATCGCCAATAGCTCTAGTGTGCCTTTCCAAACGACCAACGAAAAGATTTTCGCTGGTGGTGATATGGTTCGTGGTTCAGATCTAGTGGTCACTGCGATTGCGGAAGGCCGTGATGCCGCCGAAGGTATTTTACAATATCTTGATGTCTGATCGTCTTTGGTCGTATGCGTTACACTACTGAGATAGTGCTCTAAATACAGCGATGATAATTCTAGAGATGTTGGTGTATGTGAAGTAAACCGTATTTTTCAGGAAAGAAAAATTGAGTGTACATGGACGTATTCAAAGCGTGTTTACGTAATATACTCCAATATCTTGATTATAATGTGCTTATCAATATTAAGGCTCCTTCGGGAGCCTTTTTTGGTTGCGCGCGTAGCTAATTCAGTTAAGATCCACTCATTATTATCCAACATTAGAGCATCACCATGAAAATAGGCATTATCGGCGCAATGGAACAAGAAGTTGCGGTACTTCGTGAGAAAATTATCAACCTAACTACTGAAACATTCGCTGGGATGGATTTTTACCTAGGAACGATAGCGGGTGTTGAGGTTGTTGTCTCAAAGTCTGGTATTGGTAAAGTAGCCGCTTCAGTATCAACCACCCTACTTATCGAAAAGTACGCTCCTGATTGCATTATTAACACCGGTTCGGCAGGTGGTTTCGATCCTAAGCTTAACGTCGGTGACGTGGTTATTGGCAATGAAGTTCGCCATCATGATGTCGATTTAACCGTCTTTGGCTATGAGATAGGACAATGTGCCCAAATGCCTGCGGCTTATTTACCTCACCCAGCGCTAGCAGAAGTAGCGGCTAAAGCAGCTGCCTCTGCCAGCGAAGGGGTCCAAGTTGCGCAAGGGCTTATCGCTACCGGTGACAGCTTCATGGCAGATCCAGCAAAAGTTGAATACGCACGTACTAATTTCCCAACCATGCAAGCTTGTGAAATGGAAGCGGCTGCTATCGCTCAAACATGTCACTTGTTTAATGTGCCATTTGTGGTTATCCGCTCGTTGTCTGATATCGCCGGTAAGCAAAGCGAATTAAGCTTTGATGAATATCTCGTCACCGCCGCGCAGAATTCAGCCGATATGGTGCTGGCAATGCTGCCGTTGTGTAACGACGCATCGCTTAGCTAGCATGGAATTACTACCAGAGCAGTTGGTTGTCTCTACGCTAAGCTTACGCTTGGTGATATTGCTGATGGTATTACTGGTTGAGCGTCATTTTAGGTTAAATGACGCTTATCACCCCGCCACACTATTTCGTTACATCTCTCTCCAACTCGCGCTAAAAGTTAATAAGCGTGGAGCAAAACAGCAAGCTATCTCAGGGATGCTCAGCGGCATAATTATGCTTAGCCTCGTCATGGGCCTAACCGTCACGATATTGTTTGTCGCCATCACACAGTGGTTCTTTGAGGGGATCTTTTTATTACTCGCCCTTAAACTACGCCCATATCTAATAGCGGCGGATAAGGTTAAACTGAGCTTAGTCAAACAACAAAAGCACCTCGCTCGTGAGCAATTAGCAACCTTATGCGTCAGGGATACCGACTCTTTGTCTACGATGGGAATAGTTAAAGCCACCATCGAAAGTTTGATCCAACGACCGACTCAAAGCTACTTCAATATCATTTTCTACTATGCTTTATTGGGCATCCATATTGCGATAGCCGTTGCCGTTATCAATGCGTTGGCTGCTTACTGGAATCCCAAAAAACAATCATTCCGCCATTTTGGCCGTTTATTTTCTGATTTAGCGAAAGCCATTAATACCCCTATGCAGTACATCATGTTGCTACTGTGTGGCGTATTATTCGGCTTTAAGCCGTTAACATTAAAGCCTAAACAGTGGCACAATAAAACCTTAGGAGCGCTATTAACAACCGCGTCCAATCTACTTAATCGAGAGCTAGGCGGCGCTGTAATGTATGACAAACTCAAAATTCGTCGTCCTAAACTTGGTCCTAGCCATCCCCCTGAACACGCTGACATTGGGCACAGCATGACGATTGTCAAAAAACTGCAACAAGCTGTCCTTGCCATTTTATTATTTTCACTCGCAGCAAGTATAATTCTTTCCAATTTATAACGAGGTCATTATGGACTTTATCTTCGACGGGCCAATCGACGGGCCACTATTTCTATTCGCCCACGGCGCTGGTGCAGATGCACAATCGAATTTTATGAATACCATCGCGCAAGGGCTTGCCGAACAAGGCGTACGAGTCGCACGGTTTAACTTCCCTTATATGCAAAAACGCATCGAAGACGGTACGCGACGCCCACCGGATCGCGCGCCAAAACTCGTTGAGTTTTTCAGTGAACTAATCAGAAATAGCGATCAACCTGTATACATCGGCGGAAAATCGATGGGGGGACGTATCGCATCTATGGTCGCCGCATTAGGGGACGAAACACTAGATAGCAAGATAAAAGGTGTTATCTGCTTAGGATACCCTTTTCATCCACAAGGAAAGCCTGAAAAGCTTCGTAT
>Ga0209396_1003812_pt1 | contig 14964 bp, 9 predicted proteins | sample GOMGulsemesocosm_6_FD_184638 | JGI IMG/M metagenome (GOLD analysis project Ga0209396, IMG submission 184638) | Methane-oxidizing microbial communities from mesocosms in the Gulf of Mexico - GOM8C Gulf of Mexico (SPAdes) (version 2) | ecosystem: Environmental > Aquatic > Marine > Cold seeps...
TAATGCCAGGCGACAACTTGAAATTTGTTGTTGAGCTTATCAACCCAGTAGCGATGGATGAAGGTTTACGCTTCGCTATCCGTGAAGGTGGTCGTACTGTTGGTGCTGGTGTTGTTTCTAAAATCATGGCTTAGTCCCCGATTTTAGTTCTCACGAGAACTACATAAAAAAAGACGCTTCGGCGTCTTTTTTTGTTTTGAAACTATTATAACCAAATCAAATCAAAACAAATCAACCTAAAGGGAATCAAACTGCTGAGGTTAAAATTTTGATTAGTGTTATACAGTGTTGAATATATGTTAGAACGGTAATTATTATATGTTAAATCAATTCCATAAATTCAAGAAAACAAAATGAAATTTCAAGTGAATAACATAAATTTAATCCTTTAAGTTCAATTCATGGTATATCTACACTTTGAATTGACTTACCGCAGTGGTTAAAGTGTCAGAATTAGTTTGTAATCCGTCTAAGCTATCAGCCATATTTGCAGCAGCTTCAACAGTACCGTCAGTAAGTAAGCGAACATTTTCTACATTGCGCGATACCTCTTCAGCGACAGAAGCTTGTTGAGTCACAGCTTGAGAAATTTCCAGAGTTTGATGCTGAAATTCAGTTATTACCGCCGAAATATCGTTAAGTACAGTATGCACTTGATCTGTTAATTCCACACTTTGCTGTGCTTCACTTTGACTACTATTCATTACAGCAACAGCTTTAGTGGCAGTACTTTGTAATTCATCGATGATTGATTCTATATTACTGGTTGATTCTTGTGTCCGCGACGCTAACGTTCGAACTTCATCAGCTACAACAGCAAACCCTCGACCTTGCTCTCCAGCCCGAGCGGCTTCAATGGCCGCATTGAGCGCTAATAAATTTGTCTGTTCAGCAATACTTCTAATTACACTTAGTACTTCGCCAATGCTCTGTGTGCCATCTTTGAGCTGATTAACAACATTTGCTGCTGAAATAACATTATCTGAAAGAGTGTGAATACCCTTTGTTGCTTTTCCAACAACACTTACGCCATGTGATACTTTTTCTTCTGCTTGGCTGGCTAGATCATTAGAAAACTTCACATTACTAGAAATATCGTTACTTGTTTGGGCTAGCTCTGTGGCTGCCGTCGCGACCATATCGATTTCTTGTTTCTGATCTTCGATAATACCATTGGTTTTCTTCCCGATATTTGTAGCAACCTTTGTTGACTGATTCACTTGCGTACTGATATCAACGGTTTCTTTAACTAATTGCTGAATCTTGCTAACGAAGCTATTAAACTCTCCAACAAGATTACCTATTTCATCTTTTTTAACAACTTCGATGCGCTTGGTTAAATCTCCTTCTCCGGTTGCCATATCAGTCATAGCAATTTGTAGCTTATTTATACGTCCCATTAGCGGAATGGCCATTAACCAAACTACCAGAGCAATTAGAGCAATAATGACAACGACGATAATACTGGAGGAAATAAAAGCTTTTTCAGCAGGACCAGAAATTAACCTATCAGGGACGAGAAAACCTAACTTCCAATTCATTAAGGGATAATCACTTTTTACTTGATTAAAAATGACTCGATAACTCTCTCCTTGCCAAGTGACATTTGAAGCACCGGAACTGGCAGCAGTGATTTCAGACTGCAACGAATCAAAACCGTGGGTATTGCTAAATTTCTCATCAATTGACGACATTAATGAACCAGGCTTAAAGTCATTATCAAAACCCGGAAAGAAGACTAATTGACCGGTATCGGTCATTAAAAAAGCCTCGCCTTCGCCTTGGTATTTAATATCGGCTAATAAGTCCTTACCAATAGTAGAGATTAAAATGTCTATGCCTCCAATACCTAAAAATCGCCCGTTGGGCAAATAATAAGGGCCTTTTACCGTCGCTGAAATCGAACCATCATTGGCATCTACTGCAGGGTCTGTAACGTACATTCTTCCTTTATCGATCCCTTCTTGCCACCATGGTCTCTTGTTTGTGTAATAGTTTTCATCGTTATATCGGCCATTTAAATCAAAGTACTCGTGGGTATTTTCAGCACCAAAAAAAACACTTTTAATTGAAGAATCATTATCGGAAAAATATTTGAAGTATTTAGTAACTTCTTGATAATTTTTATTATCGTCAATATCTGACAAGCGTTGATCATATTTAGTAAACCAATCTATGACTTGCGGATTAGCAAATATAGCGTGATTGATTTGGCCTTTAGCAATAAAAAAGTTACGTACTTCAGCTGATTGCTGGCTAACAATGCTTTCAATAGAACTATTTACCTGTTTACGAGTATCTTCGCTGACATTTGATAAAACAAAATAGGATGTCACGATAAGCAGAAAGGCTACGGCAGTTGAAATACCAAAGATTAATTGGCGTAAAATGGAGCGACGGAAAAAATTTATCATAGTTTATACCTGATTTAATAGGATGTTTTAGTAATTTAAGCGCTATTTAAATAACGTCTCATTATTATAAAACTTTATCATGACAGTTCATAAATCGCTAATGTGTCTTGCAATAGAGATTATCTTGAAACGCATTAGATAGTCATGTGCCCATTTATTGATAATTATGAAAATATAGAAATTGTGTCCTAATGGGATTTATCCCTATGCAATGCTATTCCCTAAGTTAAAGGCTATTAGTAACTACATATTATCTAATGCTTCAGAAGAAACCTTAAACAATAACGGAAACACAAATGATAATCATTGTTATTAGTGTTGATCTTTGCATTACATTTCGTTACCATTCTCTAATATCTTGATAACACTTAAACTTTTAATACAAATAGGTAGGCAATAATGAAGTTCGGTTCAGTACATAAAATAACAACAGCAATTTTACTGGCAAGTGCTTTAACAGCATGTGTTGACGATGGTGATGATGGCACACAAGGTGTTGCAGGTACTGATGGTGCTGCTGGCGCCGCTGGCACATCCGGTGTGAGTGTTTTTGTCACTCGTGAAGATGTTGTTACCACTAATGCCAATATTGCTTATGCTGTTTATTCAGACTCGTTATTTGCTGCAATAACATTGCGCGATTCATTAGCTACATTTGTTGCTACGCCAACGGCAGATAACTTTGTCGCAGCCAAAGAGTCATGGAAAGCATCGCGTGAACCATACGGACAAACAGAAGTATATCGTTTTCGTGGTGGCCCAATTGATACTAATGCTGATGGTAGCGAAGGTGGAGTTGAAGGTGCAGTTAATGCTTGGCCTTTAGGCGAAGCCGTTATTGATTATGTTGCCGGACAAGTAGATGGCGATGATGGCATTGCTACTTTAGTTGGCACAAATGTTATCGCAGGTACTGCAACAATTGACCAAACACTATTAGAAGATCTTTTCGAAAAAAATGGTGATGCTGATGTAACTACTGGCTACCATGCAATAGAGTTTTTACTATGGGGTCAAGATTTAAATGCAGACCAAACAGGTACTGGCACTAGAGATATTACTCCAGGGCAGCGTCCACTAACTGATTATGCTTTAGATGGTGCTTGTACCTCTGGCTTGAGCAATACGGTTACTCCTGTGACTTGCCAACGTCGTGGTCAATACTTATTACTTGCCGCAGATATTCTGATTAAAGATTTAAAAACTGTTGTGAATGCATGGGAGCCACAAACTGGCAGTCATTATAAGACCTTTGTTGCAGGTGGTGACGATTCATTGGGCCTTATCTTGGAAGGTATGGGACGATTAAGTTACGGTGAATTAGGTAGCGAGCGTATAAATATCGCTTTGATCAATAATTCACAAGAAGATGAACATTCATGTTTTAGTGATAATACTCACCGTGATATTTTCTTAAATGCCAAAGGTGTTCAAAATACATTTAACGCAACGTATACCCGTATTGATGGCGAGGTAATTGAAGGTGCGTCTATCTATGATTTATTAGTAACCGAAGGTGCACATGAATTAGCGAATGAATTACGTGCCTCACTAGAAGCGACAATGTCAGCTGCAGCGGTTATCGATACAAAAGCAAAAACAGGTATGCCATTTGATGTTTTGACCGCAGTCGATATTGAACAGCCAAATGTTGTCGCAGTTATTGCTGGCTTAGTAGCTCAAACTGATGATATTGAAAATGTTATTAAGGCACTTGGCGTTACTGCCGGTGACCTTAAACAAGATGGTAGCACAGACATCGAATAACACTCTGTGTAACATTTTTTAGTATTAATTTAATCATGGGCTCTTTAAGAGCCCATTTCCCGTTTCAGAAACTTAATAAAAGTAAGAGCACAGACAGTGAGAGAGTTGATAAATAAAGTTGTAATAGTGATATTCATTGCGTGTAGTTTAGCTGCCTGTGGTGGTGGTTCGAAGAGCAATGAACCATCCGTGGTTGTGCCTCCTGTAGTTGTGCCTCCTGTAGTTGTGCCACCCACTACGCCTGTACCCGTTGAAGATCATAGTGGTTTAACACCATTGTCTGCAGATATTATTTTAATCGAAGAATACCTAGCTGGGGGAGATGCAACTGTATTTGTTGATAACCAAGATGCTTTCGGCACTCGCCCCGATTTAATTAAAAGCAACTTTAAGCAAGATGGATTTTTCACCGCAGGAGATCACTTATTCCGAACGAAACATACCGATATTGGGCCCTTACTCAATAACCCTGTTTGTCAAAACTGTCATATCAGCGATGGTCGAGGTGAGCTACCTACTTCAAAAACGCAGCCAATGTTGACTATGTTACTGAAACTCGCTGATGAAACGGGTGCAGAAGACCCTATTTATGGTAATCAATTACAGCCTTTTGCGGTACAAAGTTTTGATGGCGGTGATATTAATTTAGGACTGGCTGTATACGACGGATCATTAAATGGTAATGAGTTAGTTGGGGAAGCAACGCCGTATATTGAATATGAAGCACTGCCAGGAACTTATCCAGATGGTAGCGCTTATCAGTTACGTTCACCTATTTATCGCATAAAAGATCTTAGCTTTGGCGACTTTACTGACAATATTAGATTCTCTCCTCGATTAGCGCCAGCGATATTCGGTGTCGGTTTATTAGAGGCAATACCTGCTGAAAATATTCTGGCTTTGGTTGACGCATCGGATCAAGATAGTGATGGTATTTCAGGGCGAGCATCTATGGTTACCGATGCAATCAGCGGCGAGAAAGTATTAGGGCGCTTTGCCTATAAAGCGCAAAACCCGACCGTATTGCAACAAGTTGCAGGTGCCTACCAAGGAGACATGGGGATTACCACGAGTGTCTTTGGAGACGAACCCTGCTCAGAGCAGCAGTTATCATGTAACTTTATCGCTGAGCAAGAGATAAAAACTGCCGACAAAACCGATGTCAGTGACAAAGAACTCGCACTAGTCGAATTTTATAATCGCGTATTAGGCGTCCCAGCTCGGCGCGGTTATGATGCTAACAGTGAAAAGTGGCAAGATGATATCGCCGACGGACGAAAGTTATTCTTTGAAGCAAATTGTGTCGGATGTCATACACCTCGACATGTTACCGGAATAGCTGCGGGCAGTGTCTTAGGAGAATTAACTTTATTATCTTTAGAACCAGATGCTAAACCTATTGACCTTTTATCCGAGCAAACCATTTTTCCTTATACTGACTTATTACTCCATGATATGGGCGGCTCTTGTGCGGTGACGCGTGAAATGGTTGACGGTCAATTATGTACCGGAGGTGCTCAATGTGAATATGTGCAACGCTGTGTAGGGTTAGCAGATGACCTTATTCAAGGTGATGCTGGCGGTACCGAATGGAAAACACCAGCTCTTTGGGGAATAGGCTTAACACAAACTGTAAACCCACAAGCTACTTTTTTACATGATGGTCGTGCTCGAACAATAGAAGAAGCCATTCTTTGGCATGATGGTGAAGCAAAAAATAGTAGAAATGCTTTTATGCAGTTAAGCCAAAGTGAGCGACAGCAGTTATTGCAGTTTGTTGAGTCTTTGTAATGATGAAAATCAAAACGATTTTTTATCAAATCATTACTACAGTAAAAGAAAGCGCTAAGTATCTAGTCGTTCTTGTTGCTGTTTTTGTTTCGGGCTGCTCAGAAAATAAAGCCCCCGCCTTTTTGCAAAGTGAACTGTCTCCTGGCGGTACGATGACGGTTAAACGCTTACAAAAACAAAGTTATATCCATCCTGGCGCTGCAGTTACCGGAATGCAAAAGCTGAATTTTTGGACTGGGTTCTCGTTTTTTAGAGATCCTTGGATTGCTTCACCTAGTTCAACCACATCGCGAGATGGTTTGGGGCCCTTATTTAATACCCGTTCATGTATTAGTTGTCATGATGCGGGCAGTCGGGGACCTATGGCTGAGGTCGGCGAAAGTATGCCATCTTCCTTAGTTATTAAGCTGGGATTGCGTGATGAATTGAATAATATCAATCGTCACACGACAGATTTAACACAAAAGCTAACATTGGTCGATCCAAATTATGGCGATCAAATTCAGCCACGAGGGTTATTGTTTAGACACCCGAAATTAGAGCATGCCCCAAAAGGGGAAGCACAGCTTAAGTTAAGTTACCAAACGATTGATGGTCATTATGCCGATGGGTCGAGTTATCAATTAAGTAAACCTAACTACCAACTTACTAAAATGGCTTATGGTGCTTTAGCGTCTCATATCGGCATAACGCCTCGTTTTGCGCCTAATATTTTTGGTGCAGGTTTGCTCGATGCTATCCATGTCGATGACTTACTTGCCCAAGAAGATATTGACGACAAAAATCGAGATGGAATTTCAGCAAAATACAATCGTGTCATGAATATAGCTACTGGGGAGTTAGACATTGGCCGTTTTTCATTAAAGGCGAAACATCCTACTTTAGCCCAACAAATAGCGGCAGCATTTCGTAATGATATTGGTATTACGAGTCGTTTATTTCCAACCGAGAGCTGTACTGAACAACAAGTTATTTGCCAGCAAACTGCACGTTTAGGTGAACCATCAGATGAGCATGGTCATCAAAAAGAACCCTTTGAGATATCAGATAAGTTATTTAATTTGGTGGTCAGTTTTAATCAGTTATTAGGTGTACCGCCAGCTCGAAACTTAACAACAGAAAAAGTATCGAAAGGCCGAGAACATTTTTATCAACTGGGCTGTCAACAATGTCATACCCCGAGTTATCGAACCGATCAGAACTATCCTGTTGAGGTTTTAGCCGATCAACTTATTTGGCCATATAGCGATTTAGCATTGCATGATATGGGCGAAATGTTAGCAGACAATGTTAAAGAAGATGATGCCAATGGCCGAGAATGGCGTACACCACCTTTGTGGGGGATTGGTCTACAAAAGTCTACTACAAAACAGCAACGATTTTTACATGATGGTCGAGCTAATAGTATTAGTGAGGCTATTTTGTGGCATGGCGGAGAAGCGGCAGCCGCTCAGAAAAAATTTACTCAGTTAACCTCGAATCAACGTCAAGAACTCGTTGAGTTCGTCAAAGCAATTTAGTTTTAATTTCGAAATACCAGGAAATAAGCATGAAAAATATCCAATCAATGAAATGTTTTTATCAGCAAGCATTGCTTGCTGGCACACTCGCTATAGTCGTTAGTGGCTGTGGTGGTGGCGGAAGCAGTGAGAAGCAGCCTACTCCAATTACACCAACGACACCTACTACACCAACTGGCACACTTGATGATCAGTTTACGCTATGGCTGAGCGATTTAAGTAACAAGGTTATTTTACCTAATTATAAAACTTTAGATGATGAAGCTAAGCAGTTTTCTGCTGACAGCTTGGCATTTTGCCAGTTAGATAATGCTGATTCATCAAATTTAGCCGAATTAAAAGTATCTTGGCAAGAGTTAAACCTAGCTTGGCAGAGCGTTCAATGGGTAAAAATTGGGCCCATCCTAGAGCATAATCGAAATTTCAGAATACAGCTGTGGCCAGACAATAGGAGTTATGTCGCTCGGGATGTTGAAAAATTTTTACTGACACAAAGCACGCTTAATGTTGAAGCAGTGGCTAAAAGCAGTGTTAGTGGGCAAGGTATTCCTGCGCTTGAGTACTTACTTTATCCTCATTCAACCCAAGACTCTTTGCTTAATGCGACCGATAAAAATAAGCGTTGTGAAGTCGTGATAGCGATAAGTGAAAACTTAGCCAATATAAGTGCGGAAGTTTTGGCGGCATGGCAGGCAACGGGTGGAAATTATATCGCGCAAGTTATTGGTGGTACGGGTGAGTTTACCAGTGTCAAAGATGCGGTCGAAGAAATTGTCACTAATTGGTTAGAACAAGTAGAGCGAGTTAAAGACGAAAAAATGCTTGGCCCTTTAGGAACAGTTGCGCCAGGCTTTGCCTCAAGTACTGAGTTTTATTTAAGTGAACAATCATTAGTCAGCATTCAGGCAAATGTAAAATCGTTTCAGCAAATATACACGGCGGGCGATGGCCATGGCTTTGACAAAATACTTTCTGAGTTTTTAGAGCAACCGGCAATCGCGACTCAAATGAACGATAGAATTACGGCGGCAATCACAGCAACTGAAACTTTGTCAGGTTTATATGCTGAGCTACTCAATAGTGATAATGGTCGGGTAGTTATTGATAATAATATTCAAAAATTGCGCGATGTTCGCGATATTTTATCTATCGACTTTATTCAAGCAACTGATATTAATATTGGTTTTAATTCAAATGATGGTGATTAATCGTGCAAAAATTTCCTTTAACTAAGCTAGGGTTCTTTTGTTCATTTCTCCTAACTCAAATGACTATTACCGCTCAAGCTGCAGAACTTGATCGTACAGCTGATCAAGAGCAACAAAAAATATCCAACAAGCAAAAAGAAAAACAGCTTGAAGTAATCAGTATTTTTGGCCAACGTAATCAATTAAGAACCGCAACCGGCTCTGCATTTGTCGTTGACGAAAAAACGTTAGAACAATTTGAATTTGATGATATTCATCGAGTCTTACAATCTGTGCCTGGCGTGTATATTCGAGAAGAAGATGGTTATGGTTTAAGACCCAATATTGGATTACGTGGTGCAACGACTGAAAGGAGTAGCAAAGTTGCTATCATGGAAGATGGCATTCTCATTGCCCCAGCACCTTATGCTGCGCCTGCTGCCTATTATTTTCCGTTGATGTCACGTATGAGTCAGGTCGAAGTATTTAAAGGCCCTTCAGCAATAAAGTATGGCCCCAATACTGTGGGTGGTGCTATTAACATGCTGTCACGTCCTATCAACAGTGATAAAAAGCCACAAGGGCAATTGGATATAGCACTTGGCGAAGATAATTATCAAAAAGCTCATGCCTATTATAGTCAAACAGAAAAACTTGCTGGATATGGTGAATTAGGTTTTTTACTCGAAGGTTTGACGCTTAATTCTGATGGTTTTAAAGATTTAGATGGTGGAGGTGATACGGGTTTTAAAAAAAATGAAGTTATTTTTAAAGTTAACTTTATTCCTAGTAATACTGAAAATTATCAAATTTGGCAGTTCAAAGGCGGATACTCAGGTGAAGTTTCAAATGAAACTTATTTAGGTTTAACGGATAGCGATTTTATTGAAAATTCGGAGCGTCGTTATACCGCAAGTAAAAACGATAAAATGGATTGGGAGCATTATCAATTTCAATTATCACATTATATCGAAATGGATGACCAAACGACTCTTTATACTCAAGTTTATCACCGTGAATTTGATCGTGACTGGGACAGGCTAAATAGTTTTAATTCTAGTCGTAGCATGCAAACGATATTAACATCTCCTGAAACCGGTATTAATGCTTTATTTATGGAAGTATTAAAGGGAGAGCGAGATTCAACGACCTCGCAAGAAAATTTACTCTTTACTTTAAATGACCGTCGCTATTATTCACAGGGCCTTGAAAGTAAATTATTGTGGGACAGCGAGTTGATGGGAGCTGATTTAGCCCTTGATGCAGGCTTACGTATTCACCGAGATGAAGTGAAAAGAAATCATCGTGCCGACCAATATTTTATGCAAGCGGGTGAATTAGTTTTTGCTAATGAGCAGCAGCAAACCACAACTCAGAATAAGGATACAGCTACAGCGCTTGCCAGTTATGCCAATGCCAATTTGGATTTTGGCCAGTTTAATATTACGGCAGGTATCCGTGTTGAATTTATAGAGGGTGAAAGCCATGACTATTTGACAGGAGAAAGACTAAGTGCTTCTGATACAGTTGTTATGCCTGGTTTAGGTGCTTTCTATAAGATTGATGAAAGTTTGGGGTTATTAATTGGCGTGAATAAAGGTTATGTACCGAATAGCCCAGGTCAGGACGATAGTGTGGATCCAGAAGAAAGTTGGAACTACGAATTTGGTTTACGTTATGGCCAACAAGACCTTAGAGCTGAACTTATAGGTTTTTATAACGATTATAGTAACCTTAAAGGTACTTGTACTTTTTCCAGTGGCTGTGATCAAACATTAGATGAAGAATTTAATGCCGGCGAAGTTGATGTTTATGGCTTAGAAGCAAGCTTTGCCATTGAACTTGAATTAACCGATGGATTAACGCTACCTATCAATATAGCGTATACCTATACAGAATCTGAATTTCAAAACAGTTTTCAATCCAACTTTTCACAATGGGGGCGGGTTGAAAAAGGTGATGCCTTGCCTTATTTACCTGAAAATCAAATCAGTATAGAAGTGGCACTTCAGCATGATAATTGGCGTGCTGCTTTGTTGTTAAAACATATAGATGAAATGCAAGAAGCTGCGGGTGATAATACCGAACTTGCTGGGTTATGGACGGATGAACTTCAGCAGATCGATTTTTCAGCTTGGTATCGCCTTTCTGCTAATTTTAAAACTTACTTTAAAATTGATAATTTAACCGATGAAACGGTTGTTGTTTCTCGCCGTCCTTTTGGTGCTCGCCCGGGTAAACCTAGGCAAGCGACCATAGGTGTTAAATTTACTTTTTAGTGGACAAATTATTATGTTGTTAACTCGTCGACGTTTTTTAGCAACAACCGCAGCATTGAGTGCTGCGGGGGTGTTCGCTTATATCTCTAGTAAAAAAACAAATCAGTATTGGTTGGTCAGTGCCGCTACAGATAATAACAATCAGCACTTTGTCAGTGCTATTGATTTACAAGGCAATGAGGTCAGCCGTATTTCTCTACCTGCACGTGGTCATGATGCTATTAATGTCGTAGGAAAACCGGGCAGAGCAATAGTCTTTGCACGACGACCGGGCCTATTTGCTTTTGAAGTTGACTTTATTTCAGGGCGCATTGTACATCAGATAGAGCCAGAGAAAGGCTATCACTTTTATGGGCATGGCGTATTGTCTACAAAAAATAATAGCTTGCTGACTAGTGAAAATCACTATGGCACAGGTAATGGCTATATTGTTGAGCGTGACTTAAATAATTACCAAATTATTAATAGATATCGTTCAGGTGGAATAGGCCCTCACCAAATCGCTTTGATGTCAGATGATAAAACTTTAGTCATAGCCAATGGTGGTATTAAAACTCATCCTGAACAGCCTAGAAAAAAATTGAATCTGGACACAATGAAGCCAAATTTATCATATTTAGATTTAGCGTCAGGAAAAATTATTGAACAGCATAAGCTTACTAATCCGCAATTGAGTATTAGACATCTTGCTGTTAGCACACAAGATAAAGTTATTGCCGGCCTTCAATATCAAGGAGCTAACACAGATCTTGTGCCGCTCGCTATTTCGCATGTTCAGGGAAGGACGTTGCAGTACTTACAAGCGCCAAACCATCAATGGCGATCTATGAGGCAATATACAGCGAGTGTCTGTGTCGATAACAATAATGCTTTAGTCGCGATAAGTTGCCCACGGGCAGATATGATTACTTATTGGTCTTTAACTAATGATAACTTTTTAGGCACTGAGCGTTTATCAGATGGTGCCGGTCTCGCGTACACGGATAGGTTATTTGCGAGTAGTGGCAAAGGTCGAATTGCTGAATTAGCAAAGGGAAACAGCTATTCGTCAAAGCTTGCTTTTTCATTTGATAAACTACGGTGGGATAATCACATGTTAGCACTGAAAATTAGTTAAAACAAAACAATAAATGAGAATGATTTCTATTTACATTCGTAGAAAGGTTTGTTATTATTTTTTTTGTTGATTGGCCCCCCAAGTCATCGATGATTTGAATAGTAGAAATTTAAGTTACACACTTTTGTATTGTTTAACCCAAATTATTTTTTGGGTTTATTATCTACTCCAGATAAAATAATGTTTGCGCATGACATTATTTTTATTAGGCTCTATGTAAATAGAGCCTATTTTTTTGCTTGAATATTAATTTTTTTCTGATTGATCAATCAGCACAAACAAGTTGCTGTTTTCTTACGCTACTTAATAATAAAGCCGAATTTTCTGGTAATTGTGCAAAGCCGGAAAGTAGATAAATAACTTTTTGTCCTTTTTCTGATAAATCTAACGCATGCTGAAAGTTGACTTGAATAGTCGAACAGATACTTTGCGGATATTTATCAGCATCACGTCTTATATATTCTATTAAATCACTGTTAACATTTTCATCATAAAATACCGCATCTGCAAATTGCATTTCACGGTGAATTTGGAGTGTTAACTTATCAGGATCACCCGTTTTAGTATGAACAAATACAATTTCTCCATGGGGAGGTGGAACTTCGCTCTTTAAACTTGTGATTAGCTGTTGCTCAGCATAAAAGTGTTCACCTTCTAAAATAGCCGCACCTATTGTGCCACGTAATGTCTTTTCCCAGAAGGTACGGCGGTTACGTAAGCCTTTCACTCTGGCTTTAACGTGATCACGGAATTTGAACGAAAACTCTGCTAGCTTACCATAATTATTAGGTAGTACTTTTTCTATTTGTTCTCTTAACATTCTTAATAGTATTGGCGCAGTACCAGAGCTACATATTGCGATGATCATGGGTGAGCGATCTATAATTGCTGGCGTTATATAAGTACAAAGTTCGGGTTGATCAACAACATTGGTGAGGATATTTAGTGGTTTTGCTTCTTCAGAAACAGCTTTATTTACAGAGCTATTGTCTGTGGCGGCAATGACTAAATTAATATTCGCCAAATGACCACTTGTGTAGTTATGTTCTAGCCAATGGAGATCGTGTGCTTGAATCAAGCGATGAACGCTGGGGGAGACACTTTCAGACATCACTATAATGTTTGTTGTGGTTTTGAGCAATAATTCAATTTTACGAGCAGCGACGTCACCACCACCGATCACCATGGCTGAAATGTTTTTAGCATCAAGGAAAATGGGGAAATATTTCATTTAATTAGCCTATTGTACTTTGATATCAATCCTAACATGAACAAAAGTATAAAAACTTGTTCTAGGTAACATTTTATAAGTTCTATCATAGTTATAAGAGTATACAAATAGCTATGATAATTCGTCTGGGTAAATATTAGATAAGTCGGACAGTAAATCGATCTTCGTGTATTTCCTTCAGAACAGCAGTGGGGTGAATTGGTGCTTATAAATACTCTAGCAAAAGCCTATATAGGTATTAACTCACAAATGCTAAACTACCGAAAAATTTATTGTGAGAGTTTTTCATGCCTTGGATACAGCTTCGCTTGAGTGCGAATGAAGATACATCAGAAAAATATAGTGACTGGTTAAGTGCCTGTGGCGCGCAAGCGGTTACCTTTATCGATGCACAAGATACGCCTATATATGAACCTTTACCGGGCGACGAAGTCATTTATTGGCACAATACTGTTGTCATGGGCTTATTTGAAGCAAACCATGACATGGATAAAACCATTAGCTACTTGCAGAGTATTCATCCTGATAAAAAAGAGATGGCTTATAAGCTTGAGCAACTTGAAGACAAAGATTGGGAAAGAGAGTGGATGGATAACTTCCATCCAATGAAATTTGGCCAAAGGTTATGGATCTGCCCAAGCTGGCTTGAAGTTCCAGATCCGACAGCGGTAAACGTAATGCTTGATCCTGGTTTAGCTTTTGGCACAGGAACGCATCCAACAACCGCCTTATGCTTAACTTGGTTAGATGGACTCGATTTAGTGGGGAAAACCGTAGTCGATTTTGGCTGTGGTTCTGGAATTTTATCGCTGGCGGCACTCAAATTAGGCGCTAAAAAAGTGATCGGAATAGACATCGACCCGCAAGCATTACAAGCAAGTAAAGCGAACGCTGAGCGCAACGGTGTCGACGATCGTTTGGAGCTTTTCTTACCAAAAGATCAACCTAAATTAGAAGCAGATGTTGTTGTTGCTAATATTCTCGCTGGGCCACTACGTGAACTCGCACCAACGATTATCGAATTTGTTGCCCCTAATGCCTCAGTTGCATTGTCTGGTATTTTAGAAGAACAAGCCAATGAGCTACAAACTATTTATGGTCAATGGTGTGAAATGGACGCTTTTGCTGTGCAAGACGAGTGGGTTCGCCTTTCAGGTAAAAGAAAATAATCTAAATACCTGTTACAAAATGAGCAGTATTTGTTATCTATTTGTACAAATACTGCTCACATCAATAGTTTGCAAAAAGTCAATATTAAAAACACGAAAAAAATCAAATATTGTTCAATTTATATGCTTTTCAATTCAATAAAAAACACGTAAACTTAGCGCCCTTTTGAACAGTAGCTCAAAAAAACAGCAATAATGAAAATTGGTTCGTACTCTTTAACAAGTAATGTAATGCTTGCTCCAATGGCTGGGATAACCGATCAACCGTTTCGACAACTTTGTTGTCAAATGGGGGCAGGGTTAGCTGTATCAGAAATGATGTCGTCTAACCCAAAAGTGTGGCATACCGAAAAATCGATACGGCGAAGTATTCATAGTGAAGGTGCCGGTATTCGTTCAGTACAAATTGCCGGTTCTGATCCACAAGAGTTAGCGTTTGCTGCAAAAGTTAATGTTGAAAATGGCGCACAAATAATAGATATCAATATG
>Ga0209396_1003815_pt1 | contig 14952 bp, 24 predicted proteins | sample GOMGulsemesocosm_6_FD_184638 | JGI IMG/M metagenome (GOLD analysis project Ga0209396, IMG submission 184638) | Methane-oxidizing microbial communities from mesocosms in the Gulf of Mexico - GOM8C Gulf of Mexico (SPAdes) (version 2) | ecosystem: Environmental > Aquatic > Marine > Cold seeps...
AAACAAATAGAATTATTGGTAAATGGTCAATAAAAGCAATTGAAGCGGGAATAATGATCACTTATTCGTTTTCGCTTAATTAAATAACTTAGCAAACAATTATCAGCCGCTTAAATGGGCTACATCGACTTGGTCGATTTTAATATACTCATTTCCCTGTAATTCAAACAAGGACAGATTCCTTTGTCAATAATGTAGAGGGCAACTTTACAACTTGTACTAACAGTTTGTTTCTCTTAATAGTTTTTCTTCATTTAGGCTTGTTATGTTCGTTAATACCATGAATACTAAAAACGGATCGGGTTAGGTCGATGTAGGGGGGATATTTTAGAGAAGCATGATGAGACAAATTATATCTTTTTATTGCTAAGTTTTTATGGCAAGTCACTAAATAGGGATGAAATTGTTTTTAATTGCCTATTTTAATCAACTATATTTAGCCTGTTAGCAGGCCATTAATGAACAAGTACATAGGGGTAATAAATGTTTAAATGGATAACGTTAAGCATTAGCTTTTTCTTTTCTACAGTCGTTTTAGGTAATGACTCAGAAGTTAACTTAGATCTTTTGGGAAAAAACTACTTTGACTTGTGGATTGCAACACAGGCCCCTAATGCATCCCCAAAAGATATTGATAACTACCTAAATTTATTGGTCAAAAATATTGGTCACCAGCACTTGCCTTATGATACAGATGATTCTCGTGAGCCTGAAGGCAAAAAGAACATGAAAAAAGGCATGTTGTATTACTTAGGAGGTCATACTGAGCATTCTGCTACTCTCACTTCAATTACAACAGGTTATAATGTCATAGTTATCAAATATGATACGATTTCTAAAGGAGTTCACCCTCAAACAAAGAAAGAGGTCCATTTTTCTTATGATACAACCGAAGTGCTAGAAATTGAAAATGGGAAAGTGTCAGTTATTAGAAAGTACAGTGAATAATTTATATCATAAAAATGTAAAGCGGGACTGCGAATTGTGTACCTGCTTTTGCTTTAAATTGGTACCGTTAGGCAAGGTTCAGCCAACAAATATCAGTTTCATAACATGGGTTTAAACCACACAATCAAGTGCTAGGAATATCATGGCGAATTTGACGACATTGAACAGCTTACTTAGCAACGTTGCACTCTATCATCCTCATCATATTGATAAGCTTGCGACGTATTTATTTCTGGTATTGATTGCGTTAAAGCATTTTAATGCTGCTGACTCTAATCAGTCTCATAATGTGGGTGTTAGCCCCACGATAGAACGTTAAGAATATCATGGCAAATTTGAAGACATTGAATAGCCTGCTTAGAAAAATCACACGCTATCATCCTCACTATAATGATAGGCTTGCGACGCATTTACCTATGGTATTGATTGCACTAAAGCGTTTAAATGCCGCCGACATGATATTAGAAACTACCTTCGAAGAAAGTATAAAAGATCTTAATTTAATCGGTAACTTGGATAATGTTGTGCCGATTGAGAATATCACTGATTATTTAGGCGATAGTAGTAAATATTTATGTTATTTGAAATACTTTATCACTCAATTAAATTCTTATGGCGTTGAAAGTGTCTTAAAAAAGTCATTGCCCATATTGATTTTTGGAGTCGCTGCATCTGCTTTTCACGCGTTAATACGCTTGGCTTATGCCATAGAAGAAAACAATGAAAACGAAATTGCGATTGCTTTAGCTTTCTGGTGTTCAGAGTTTCAGTTAGTAGCCATTAGTGAAGAAAAAATCTGCGCAACTCCAATGGAGATTCTGAAAAAATTAGCCCCTCTTGGAAAAAATTATAATTTTTCACCAGGCATTATCGTTGATAGGATCGATGAAATAGGAAAACTGCTGAAGAGCAACGGCTGTATTATTCAGCCAGAGACCATAAGTTACGATGAATTACGAAGATTGGCTTTAAATGCTTTTTATGGTGAAGATGATTTTACTTTATTGCATACAGTAACCGCTTGTCATGCTTTTTCTATTATTATGCCTTATCTAAAAGACAAAGAATCAGCTATAAGAGAGTTATGGAAAGCAATTCTTGTGGCTTATTTAAGTACAGGGTTGGGCTATGAAACAACAAAAGCCGCTTTATTGGAAGTTGATTGTGACTTTTCTTTGTTGATTGAGAATGCAATAAAGTCAAACAATTCTCATACCGTAAAATTAGTTTATTCTTGCTTTTGTGAATATTTGAAATATAAGGAGCCAATGTATTACGTTGTGGCTAAAAGAGCAGTGTTTAAGACATAGCAGTCAGCAACATTAAATGGAAAATATACAATCGGCTATTATTTCTTCAAATATCTAGTCAACAAATCTTGTTTATTATTAGGGCGTTAAAATTGTAATTAAACTATGGAGTGTAAAATGGAATTAGGTGCATTTTCAGTAAGTCTATCGGTTAAAAACATCGAAGATTCAAAAGTTTTTTATCAAAAAATAGGCTTCGAAGAAATTGGTGGAGATCAATCTCAAAACTGGTTAATACTTCGAAACGCAGAGCATACAATTGGCCTGTTTCAAGGAATGTTTGAAGGAAATATAATGACATTCAATCCAGGGTGGGATAAAAATTGTAAAACATTGGAATCATTTACTGATGTTCGAGAACTGTTAAAACAATTTGAGGCTCAAGGTGTCAATATTACACAAAAATCAATTAACGATGAAAAGGGTCCTGCTAGCTTTTCATTGGAAGACCCTGATGGTAATTCAATCTTAATAGATCAACATGTGTAAACCACACTTATTAGTTAATTAAAATTGGATATAGTGTTCCTGTGTGGTTTAAGTAACGATGATTATAAAATAGCATTGTGTAAAGTTACATAACAAGCTGTTAAACAAAGATAAAATGTTATTAGCTTTTACGCTGACGTCGTTTATTGTTGCTAATTATATATTTAGGCTGTTAACTGGACGTTATGTGCAGCATCTCGAGGAACTCTATATGAACACTCATGGTCACGTTTCTTTTTCATGGGAAGAAGCAACGTTCATTGTTTATGTTGAAGAGGCGTTTAATGAAGAAGGGGTAGCTTATTACATTCCATTGATTCAAGAGGCGATACTAAATAGAAAATCTCGTGAATGGAAACGACTTGAAATATGGAATAATGAGGTTCTTGGTTCACCGGAAACGTTAGCTGCTGCTAAATTACTCTATGATTGGTACGAAGATAATGGCTACTACCTAACAGCTGTTGTTACCTGTAATAGCCTTCAAACTGAAATTGTAAAAAACATATTTAAAAGTAAGGCGGAAGTGTTTACTGAGATATCTAAAGCTAGGAAATGGATAGAGGGTGTATAACAAGATACCCAAACAGAAAAAAACATTAATTTTACGCCTGTGTCGTTTATTTTAATCAACAATTATTTGATTATTAATGAGACTAACAAAGTGCTAAAAAGTCAATTGTTCACAACATTTAACAGACCATTCACACCTTCTATTTGAGCATAAAACATCATGGAGTATTCTGCGAAGTATGATAAATAAAATGATTAAAAATACCTTTCATAGTCAGATTTATGAGGGAACATATAGAGATTATTGGCTTTATGTTCCAAAACAATACAAAGCAGATACTCCGGCTAATTTGATGGTATTTCAAGATGGTTATTATTACATTGACGAAACTAAACCCATGATGGTACCTCAAGTTATTGAAAAGCTCATTTCTTCTAAAAAAATCCCCCCGACGATTTGTGTTTTTATTAACCCCGGTATTGTCAAAGAGCCGACTAAACCCGAGCATCACCCTGATACACAACGTAGTATCGAATATGACTCGGTTAACGATCAATATGCGCGTTTTGTTATTAACGAGTTGCTTCCAGAAGCCTTGGCAGGTTTGAATGTTTCACAAGACCCAAGAAAAAGAGCGTCTGTTGGCTTTAGCTCTGGTGGGATCTGTGCTTGGTCGTTAGCATGGTTTCGTTCTGATTTATTTGGAAATGTGCTAAGCCATTGTGGTAGTTTTGTTGATATTAGAGGAGGAGGTAAATTTCCTTACCTAATAAGAAATGAATCCGCTAAACCTATTAGAATGTTTTTTCAAAGTGGCTCTAATGATTTGGATACCAAATATGGAAATTGGGCACTAGGAAATAAACAAATGGCATCCGCTCTAAAGTTTAAAGCATACGACTTCATGTTTAAGTTCGGCTCAGGTGGGCATAATTTGGAACATGGCGGTGAACTGCTTGAATCATCAATTGTATGGTTGTTTGGAAGTGAGAGCTAACAAATTGTTAAACAAGAACAAAATACAATTGGTTTTTACTCTTTTGTCGCTTATTCTAAGCAATTATTATTTTCCTTAAATTGAGGCGTTCGGAGTATTTACATGAACAAAATTATTATTTTATTATTTGTAATGGGGTTAATGAGTTGTAGTAAGCCTTTCGATATTCAGTTAGAGCCTGAAGTGTATGTCTTTCTTAGTAATGACAATGAACGGCGAATAGGTCTCACTCAAGAAGATGAAGAATATATCATTCTTAATAAATGGTTAGTTGATAACAGCGCGGGTTGGTATTCCACTTCCGGTCGTTATCCTGGCGGCGTGTATGTCAAGTCAGGTGAATATGGTATTCAAGTCACAGAATTGAAAGTTATTATTTACTCAACGATAGGTAACGAACCTCAGGCAATTTATATTCAAGATATTGAAAAAGGGGAGTTGATTCGCATAGTAAATTTTGGAAAAACTCATGATAAGCCTATTAAGTAAGACTAAACTGAGCTAGGCAATACAGAGCTAAGCAATATATACAGTTACCTGCTCTTTTAGCAAACAATTATCAGCCATTTCATATGGGTATTCTTTACTTAAAGGATCAAACAAGTGCCAAAGTCTGTAACAATTACAATTAATGATGAATTTTCAAAAGTTAAGTTTTTAAATAACAGAACGCCAGAAACGACCAATGAAGAGGCAAAGGATGCTTTTGCATTGTTATCTGAATATAGGGATGGTGGAATATATGTTGCTCATTATTCCGGCTCTAGTGAATGGGAAAGACACCCCAAAGGTGATGAGTTCGTTCAAGTATTAGCTGGCGAAACTACCTTGATTCTTTTAAACGATAGCCTAGAGCAACGTAATAAATTGGTGTCTGGACAAATGTTGGTGATACCAAAAGGTGTTTGGCACCGTTTTGAATCACCCAAAGGTGTTAAAGTCATGACCATAACTCCTCAACCAACTGAACACAGCATTGAGCTCCCCAATGCTATATAACAAGCTTTTTAAATGGAATGAATTCAGTTGGCTTCGCCTCTAAGCCTGTTACTATAGATGTTAACGGATAATGTAGACTATGATGCCAGACGTAAAATGATTAAAAAACTTGATAATTCGAATGAAACGATAGCAAATGAAATTCACACTATTTTTCAAAACTCTTATAAAATTGAAGCTCAGCTAATAGGAGTTGCTAATTTTCCGCCATTATTACGAAGTGCGAAAGATATAGAAAATTCAAAAACACTTTTTTATGGTTTTAGTGAAAATGAATGTCTTGCGGCAATAATAGAAATTGATATAGAAAATAAATATTTGGCAATTGATAGTTTAACCGTTGATCCAAGTTTTTTTAGGAAAGGTATCGCCGACAAACTAATTAGTCACGTTATTAAAATAAGTGATTTTTCAGAAGCAAGAGTGGAAACGGCGGTTGTTAATTTTCCGGCAATCAACTTATACAAGAAACATGGTTTTGTTGAGTTTAAAAGATGGACTCCTTCACACGGTATTGAAAAATTGGCAATGTCAGTTCATTACGAACTCTGATCAGCTTAAAGAGAAATAAGGCGTTGCTTTTCATATTGTTCAATGTTTTGAACCGCTCTACTTTCTATTAAAGCTGCAGATATCGGTGATTTATGATTTGGAGTTATTAAATGAGTTTGGGATATTGGCTGAATTTTATTATTGTCTTTGCGCTAGGTATTATTCTTGTACAAATATCCCATGGTAAACTTATAGACTTTACTAAATTGAATCTAAAAGTTAGCACTAGTTTCTTAAAAATAATTCGTTATATCGGATTGTTTGTTGTAATTTATAGCTGTTATGGTGTGATTATTAAGTACGTAATTACCTATTAATAAAGGAAATATCTTTGGAGTTTATGAAGCTTTCTACACATTTTATCTATTCATTACCTTCCTATTAGCAAAGTATTGATACTTCATGAAATATGAGGAATTATGACGTTGGAGCAATTAACGGAGAAGTCACTAGCGTGCCCATACTGTGGTGAAATGATAAACGTTTTAATTGACCCAAGTGATTTAGCACAACAGTATATTGAAGATTGCCAAGTCTGTTGTAAACCGATAACTTTTTTCATTTCTGAAAATGTAGACGATGAGCTCTTTGTGAGAGCTTATAGTAAAGATGATACGTTTTAATAAATGCAGATAGGCGCAATAAAAAAAATTGAAAAAAATTATCTTTGTTCTGATGTTGAAAATTATTCCACCAATTAATTGCCGTTTCTTACGGTTTTAGCCATATAGAGGTAGGTATGTTACTGGTAAGCTCTTTTCTACTATTTTTAATCGGTATTATTCATTCATATTTAGGTGAAAAATACATCCTGATCCGCTTGTTTAGGCGTGATAATTTGCCTAAGTTGCAAGGAAGTGATTGGTTTACTAAACGTGTATTAAGGTTTGCTTGGCACCTAACAACACTTGCTTGGTGGGGATTTGCTGCAATATTAGTTTTTTTGTCAACGCCAAGTGATAATATTCGCGAAGAAGTTCTTATAACAATCACCGCTGTTTTTGCACTCAGTGGCGTTGTATCGCTATTTTTCTCTCACGGTAAACATTTATCATGGTTGTTCTTTTTTGGAATAGCTAGCACAAGTTTTTATGGCGTAATTGTCAGTTAACAAAGTGGGGAGCTATGAAGTACAAGTTGGTATTGATGGTGAGTTTACTCAAGAGCGTAAAACTGCGAAGTTAGACGAAATAAACGGTAATATTGAAGAGTAAGGCTTTGTAACTATTACTGTCTATGATGTTCAAATTGATTTTGATATGAATGAGAAAAAAGATAAAACTCATTGTGTAAATCGTCAATAGATTATTGTTGGTTTTAAAACCTATTCACTTATTGTTAATAATCAATTGGTTTAAGTGAAAAATTAGTAAAAATTGAGCTTTTTTTGTTAGGCTCAAGTATGATTTTAATATTTTCCCCGTTTTTGTTAAAAGGTTTCAAAATGGCAACATCAGACTATCAACATTTAAAGCTACAAATTGTCGATCTGATTGGTTTGTCAAAAGATGCGATTCATATTTATATTGGTTTAAGTTTATTACTACTCACTGTGATCTTTTGGGGGAAGGGAAGAATTACATTTACGTGCTTAATTCCGGTTTTTATAGCGGCACTAGGAATGGAAGTCATGGACTTATATGATGACTATTATTCAGTAGGTTTTTTCCGTTGGTTTAACAGTTTTCATGATGTTGTTAATACCTCATTATGGCCGACAATTATTGTTGTTCTGGTAAAACTAAAATATATAGAAAATAGTAAACTAAGGTTATAACAATGATCGAGAGAAAAAGTGGGATATATGATGGTCGTAGTAAATCATCAGCATACAAAGATTTAGTTTGGACTGTTGCTACTTCTTCTGACACCGTTGTGGGTATTGAACAGCAAACAGCGTTAACGTTAGAAACCATTCAAACGAACTTAGTAGAGCTTGGCTCAGATAAGAACCACATTGTTTCAGCTCAAGTTTATATTGCGAACATGGCTGATAAACAACAAATGGATGTTATTTGGAAAAATTGGTTAGGTACAAACCCTCAACATTGGCCACAAAGGGCTTGTTTAGGTGTAAACCTTGAAGGAAATGTGTTAATTGAAGTGACGGTAACCGCTATACGACATAGCAAAGTTATCTAAAAATAAAAATGAAGAGATTGAATATTGGTTATTAACTTGTTTATTAACCACCTAGTAGCGTGATTTTGGCTAACTAAATGTAGCCTGATGGTTAGGTTTTATATAAATGATCATCATACAGGAGTATGAATTAAATGATGGATAAGAGAATTAGCGGCAGTTGTTTATGTGGGAAAGTCTCTAGTACAGTCTTGGGACCCTTTAAGAAATTTTATCAATGTTATTGTGACCGCTGCCAGAAAAAAACGGGTTCCGCCTTTGCCGCTTTAATGTTTACGACACCAGATAAAATTGAATGGCACTCTGGAAAAGAATTAATTAAGCGATTTGATTTACCAAATGCCGAACGATTTAGTAACTGTTTTTGTACTGATTGTGGCTCTCAAGTTCCTTATGTTAGTAGAGATGGAGCTTTTTTAATCGTTCCTGCAGGTTACATTTCAGGTGATCCTGAAATAAGTCCATCTGCAAATATTTTCTGGGAAGAAAGGCCTTGTTGGTTTGACGAAGGAAAGTCAGCAGATACCTTTAAAACGTACCCAGAATAAATTTATAAAACAATAACAATTTGTTTTAAGCTGCTATATCTCTGGAGGTTGTAGTGGAAATTATCAAGTTCAATGTCTTTGGAAAGATAATGTCAGTGCTTAAAAAAGAGCAGCAATGGCAATTATTTAGTGAATCTGATACCGGTCTTCGTTCACGTGTTTATGACGTGGTGATACCGAATGATATTGAATTAAGCGATATGGCAACTTATCTCGATGATATTTATCATGAATATTCGTCAGATAAGCATCCTCAAGTAATAAAAATAGACTAGTTATATAATCGTTTATAAAGCCGCTTTTATCAGAGGTTCTATAGAGCCTCTGATTTGTTTTATTTATTGCAAAGACAATGTTAATATTTAGTGGTAAGTTATTGTAAAATAATAAAAAGGCAAGTTATGGACAACTTTATAAGTAAATACAACTATCAAAAGCCTTTACAGACGCCACGCAGGGAAATAACAAAAGAAGAATTTGCTGCAGGACAGGCTGAGTATAAAAAAATAAAAGGGACACCACTAGATTTTTCATATCAATACGGTAAAGGAATAGGAATCATTGCTTCCAATCTTCCTGAAGAAACCAATAACCTATTTAATGCTAATCAAGTTCACGATAAAAGTGCTGTGGGACTAAGTGCCTCAAACTTATCCAGAGTTGAATTAACCCTTGGTATATCATCTGATTCAGACGTTGTTAATTTAGCCATAAATAAACAACTAGGCAATGCTATAGCCAGTACCCTAGCAGAGTTTGGACTTAGCACATCATTAAATTCTCAACTGAATGCATACACCGCCGACGATATGCTTGAAAGCGCAAATGCATTAATTAATCAAGGCTCTTTGGAAATTATTAACAATGGCGGCACAGCAAAAGAGTTAGATGAATATCTATATTCAATATCGACTAAAATTGATGATCTTGTCACTGAAATAAAAAGTACCTTTGGCAGTGAGGTAAATGTTGATAAGGACGCAATAATGGGAGCTCCTGTTATTCCAGCAATACGTGTTTGGCAGAAAAATGACGTGCAAGTAAATGTTGTATCGCAAGTATTTAATATTATTAATAGTGACGGTGATAGCGTCGAAATTAGAGCATCGTATGATAAATCACAATCATTAAATACAGATGATTACGTAGCGAGCCTTCAATCGTTAAATGTTGAAATAACGGGTGGAGCATTAAATCCGGAAGAAAGTGCGGCTTTTAACCAATTTTTAGATGACTTCTCTAAAGTGACTAATGCCATTTTGCAAGGAGATCATCAAGCTGCAAATGAGGCTTTTCAAGAAATTGAACCTAGTGATTATGGTTTTCAATCAATTGAAAAAGTAAGAGATAATACTTATGAGCAATATAAAAATGATGATGAATTACATATCTACAATAAGGATGGTCATAACGGCACTCGAAATGTAGTTGGCCGTTTTAATGGTAGTTATCAAGATCAAAGTATTATAAAAGGAGGAGTGCTAGATGGCATGTCCCGTGAATCTGTTGCCGACTTGTCAGCATTTGATATAAAATTTGCTAACTCTCACCAAGTTGCCTCTTCAAATAGTTTATTTTCATCTTCGTTAGATTCGACAGGTGTCCCTTTAGAAATTCTTAATTTATCAACCGATTATGGCAAGAGAGCTGATGGCTCTATTATGCAAGGCCAAGACGGAAATTTGTATCGATATGAATATAATTCAGATGATAGGTCTTCATCGGGTTGGAATGAAATTAATAAAGACAGTGTGGATATTGAAAAGTTAAAAACTAGTGATTATTTTAATCAATACCTATTAGATACTAGTAATACTAATGGTCAAGTATCGATTAAAGATACTAACTCTGGCAATGTCATTATTTCTCATACAAAAATATCAAGTGCAACCAACAATACGGATTATAGCACTGTTCACAGCCGCAACAATATTTCTGCAGGAGATGTTTTTGAAAATAAGTCGGGTCAGTTGTATCAATACCAAGCAGCAAGTCAATACGGTGAATCGGGTTGGTTGGCGATAGATAATAACGATGAGAATAGAGAACAATTAGCAATAAGACAGCAAGACGAGGGTATACATAAATACCTGCAGTTAGATGCAAATACCGGTGACTTTATGCTTGCATCAATGATAAATAACCACGAGTCATTTGAAGAAAATAAAAACCTATACGTAAATATGCGTTTACTCAGCCAATAATAGAGAGCTTTCCTATGTTTTTAATTTGTTGTTATGACGGATATTGAAGCTGGTTCAATGACCTTGCTTTCTCTATAACCATAAAATAATAAAAGCCATTTTATGGCTTTTATTATATAACAGTGAAATTACTTACGCTAAATGTATGTTTTTAGTACGGCAGAAAAATATAAACCCAAACCAAATATAAAATGTGTGAGTAAACTGCGCAAACGGGCCAGATTTGGCTTTGGTGTTTTAGCTGCAGCGATCCCTGACCCCATAGCTGGTTGCATTAAAAAAAATGGAAATCCAACGGTTATTAATCCAAAAGTAATCGATAATAATAGACTGGGTTCATTTAACCATTCATTACCTGAAATCATGATCAATGCAATCGCGAATATTATTCCTGTCAAGTAGTGAAAAAACCAGCCTAAAAATAATTCATTGACAACAGGGGGGACTGCTCTAATGTTGTCATGTTGAAATTTTCCTCTTGGCATATGTGCCAACCAGCGACCAACTAAGGCAAAATTAAGTGGTGCAATACCCAATGTTTTTTGAAGCATTATCCCCCATATATCCATTATTACCGTAGCACCAGTACCTATTATTATACCGTTTGCAATAAGCGCAGGTAACAGTATGTTTTCACTCATGATTTACTCTCTTGTTTGTTGTTTGATAAAGTACGTATAGTCAATTACCATCAAAAAATTTATTAAGGTTGGTATTGCTATGTCACTTTCGTTATGATCTCACTTCAAGTTAACTTTAAGTCAAGTACTAAAGTGAAAGAAAAAACTCTAGATATTGGTAAAGTGGTAGAACAATCAGGATTACCCGCATCGACTTTGCGTTATTATGAAGAGAAAGGTCTAATTCAGTCCGTTGGTCGTCATGGTTTACGTCGTTTATTTGATGCGAGTGTATTGGAACAACTGTCTTTTATTTCACTAGGTCGATTGGCTGGCTTGTCGTTAGAAGAAATTGGCCGTATGTTTACTAAAAATGGTGATATACAAGTAGACCGAGATCAATTGTTAAAAAAAGCAGATGAATTAGAGCAAAAAATTAATCAACTAGCGGCCATGCGTGATGGTCTTCGACATGCTGCGGATTGCCCTGAACCTAGTCATTTTCAATGCCCTAAATTTAATAAATTGTTACATATTGCGAGTCGACAATTACGACAAGAAAATAAAAAATAACGAAGTACAATAAGTTATTCAATATGTTGATTATAAATTTTATATTAGCTTTGATGTTAATTTTTAATGGCATTCGTTTAGACCTAAATAAATCGTTTAATAGGCAGAAAGTATTGTCATGATATTGCTGAATAGTGCAATATAACAACCTAATTAATAAGGATAAAAACAGTTGACTGTTTTTATATATTATTTTTAATCAACTATTATTTAACCGCTTATGGTGGCGTTAGAAGCCTAAGGAATTTTTGTGAACTGTTTAGTTGTCATTGCACATCCGTTGGAAAATAGTCTTTGTAAACATTTAGCAAACAAAACAATAGATCATTTAAAGAAACAGGGTTATCAAGTCACCGTTAAAGATCTTTATCAAGAAGGTTTTGATCCCGTATTGAGTCAATCGGAAAGGAGAAGTTATTACACTAATAACTTTGACGATAAACAGTTGAGTGTCGATATTGAACAATTAAAGCAGGCGGAGTCGTTGGTATTAATTTTTCCAACGTGGTGGTTTAGTTTTCCTGCTATTTTAAAAGGATGGTTTGACCGAGTGTGGGCCCCAGGACATGTATATGATCATGCTTCCGACTTTGGTCCGATAAAGCAACGTTTAGACAATCTAAAAGAAATGAAAGTTATCACAACGCTTGGTTCTCCTTGGTGGGTCGATACTTTTATTTTGCGAAAGCCTGTGAAAAAAGTTCTTAAAATTGCTTTATTGGGATGTTGCGCAACCAATTGTAAATTTAAAATGTTAACACTATACAAAACAGAAAACCTGACCTCAGCAAAAATAAATAAATTTGTAGAGAAAATTGAATCAACATTTTAGCTAACAGATCTATACCCATGTGGGGACCATTATATATTTAGGAGATGTAATTGAATATTCTACTTGTGAGTAGTAGTCAAAGAGATAAATCTAAAAGTTTTGAAGTCGCAAAGTACTTACAAACGAACATATTGAATGACATGAAGGGAGTCGATTCTTCGATACTTGATTTATCACGTTATCCTTTTTTATTAGACCATTATGGAACAGGCAGAGATGAGTTAAGTTTATTAACAAAAAATAAAGATGAGGTATTAAGCCAATTGTATGGCTGTGATGGTATTGTTTTTATTGCGCCAGAATGGGGGGGAATGATACCTCCGGCACTTGTTAATTTATTACTATTATCAGCGAGCGGTTCGGCAAAGGGGTTACCTTTAGGCCATAAACCCGCATTTGCTATAGGCGTATCAGCGTCTGGTGGTGGAGGTAATCCTATTTCATTGTTAAAAGGCTATGCAGCAAAAAATAGTCACCTTACTTGGCTACCTTTACACGCGATCATACATAACGTTGCTGATTTTTTAGAGCAAGAATGGACGCCCAAACTTGATGGTAGATATTCACAAGTACAATCACGTTTGTTGGTTGGTTTAAAAAGTTTGGTGATTTATGCAAATCAATTATCCGGAGTAAGAGAAGAGCTTGTGACGTTATCAGAAGTGCACCCTTTTGGTCAGTAAAGTTATCAAGTAAATATCAAAAGCAAGGTTATTGCTTTTAAAATTTATTTACAGGCTATAAAAATAACTAGAAATACGTTTTTTGTTAACTGCTCATTTTATCGATGACCATGAAGAAATTACAAATACGTATAGAGATAACCTTCAAGAAATCCAAAAAACGCGTCGCTGCCTGTAAAAGGCTAAGGCGCTCAAATAATAAAATAAAGGATTCGTTGATTAACGTGGCTCTATACCTCAGTTATAAGCGACTAATAAATATTAATAAAAAGGATGGTGATATGAATAGAGAATATAAAACAATTAATTTAACATTTAAAAATCGTTGGACAAAATCAGAATTAAATACCGATGAATTAGATGATGCTATTAATGCCGAGGCGAAAATTGGTTGGGATGTTGTGAGTGTTAGCATATCTACTTTGTTTGGCTACCCTCAATCAGCTTTGTGTGTTTATAAAAAAGAAATTTAGAATAGTTGACCATATTTGCACCTCATAAAATTGGCCAACTGTTATTTTCGGCTTAGTAAGGTATTTAGTATTCATGAAGAAATTTGCAGGTTGTTGGTATAGTTTTGTCGTCATTATATTATTAATTACTGGTCTAACAGGCATACTAGAACAATATTCATATGAAGGTGGGTGGCATCAAGCGCCGTTAGTCGCAAAAATAGGTATTCCTACGGTATTTATTACTTTTGTTAGTTTTTGGGTATTAATGATAGAAGATTTTATTGAACATAAAGATACAAAATATCGTGTATTCGTTGGACTCAGTTTATTTTTTTTTCATTGTTTCGCTATTTTTATATACTTTTGGACGGTAGTCTATCGTCGAAAAAGCACAGCTCAAAACAATAATACTTAGGCGATTAATCGAAGAATATGTAGCATTTGGGGTTACTAAATTACAATTTGGAAAGTGATATGGAAAACGACATTGAAAACGGGATTATTATTAGAACGGCAAATGAAAATGACCGAGATTTTATTTTTAAACAATCACCACGTCTAGCAGAAGTTGCTCAATTACCATGGCATGATGATGCCGTTGTCCAAAAAATGCAAGATGACTATATAACTCAAATGCTCAGTGAAACATCTATTCCTCAAAAAACCTTCATAGCGGAAAAAAATAAAGTACCTTTGGGGTTTATTCATGTTCGTTCACATAAAGATAGTATATCGGATGAAATGTGTGGAACCGTTCCTCTATTAGCGGTAGCGCCTTCGGCACAAGGCATGGGGATAGGAAAACTTTTGGTTAAATCTGCTGAGGATTGGGCTAAAGGTTTAGAATACCGTTTGTTGCATTTAGAAGTTTTTGCCAGTAACAACAAGGCTTATGACTTTTATCAGAATCAGGGGTTTAAAGCTGAAACTATTCATATGATTAAGCCTCTTTCACTAAAACCTCGATAGTTGTTGCTCCTAACTCAAATATAAAAGAAATTGGGTACTAGTATTTTTACATGGCTAAATATAGTGTTACTTAAATTTAATTAAACACGGTTGGATGTTATTGTTAAACCTTTCAAG
>Ga0209396_1003817_pt1 | contig 14947 bp, 10 predicted proteins | sample GOMGulsemesocosm_6_FD_184638 | JGI IMG/M metagenome (GOLD analysis project Ga0209396, IMG submission 184638) | Methane-oxidizing microbial communities from mesocosms in the Gulf of Mexico - GOM8C Gulf of Mexico (SPAdes) (version 2) | ecosystem: Environmental > Aquatic > Marine > Cold seeps...
TCCCTACCCCATTATCACTGATTTTTAGATAAAGCAGGTCTTGCTGTTGGCTTATATTAATCGCAATATGTGGCCTCTCGCAATTTTGCGTGGCATCGATAGCGTTACTCAATAAATTGACTAATACTTGCTCTAAACGTATCGCTTCTGCTAGTACTAAAGGGGTTTTAGCACTGGCACTATAGTGCAGCTGGCAATGCTGATCGCGTAATCTACTATTCATCAGCTCCAGCGCCTCAGAGATAACCCGATCAATATCTATCGCAACCAGTTCAGTACCTGCTCTATGTGTAAAGGATTTAATATGACGAATAATTAGCGCGGTCTTTTTCAACAGCGAAGCCATCTTGACATGACTGTGCTTAACATCTTGTAGCTGTCCTTTATCTAAACGCAGACCTGCTATGTGTAAATGACTGGTTATAGCGGTCAAGGGCTGCGAGATTTCATGCGTGATACCCACACTTAACTGCCCTAGTGCTGCAAGCTTAGCCGCTTGAATTAGTTCATCTTGGGTTGCCTTCAACTGTTTCTCAGCCAGTACTCGCTCTTCTATTTGCGCCGCTAAAAGTCGATTACTGCGTTCCACCTCTATCGCAGTATCTTGAAAGTGTTTTAAGTCTCTGGCCATTGATGAGACTTCATCGTTGCCGATAATTCGTATGTCGGTATCTAATTTAGCCGATGCGATCGAGCGCATATTTTGCTGTAATGCAGAGATTCGCTGCAGCACATTACGCCTGACATAAAACCAAGATATCGCCACAGCAGCCAAGAAACTGGCGAGCGATAAGATGAGACTGCTTTGCATATTACGATTTATTGACGCAATTTTTCGCAAAATAGAATGATTAATACGTTGGTTAGTGCTATCGGTGTAGAGGTTCACCTGCGCGGCTAGTTGCCCTATATGATCTAAGCTGTTTTGTAGCAGGTAACTTTGTTGATAGCGAAAATCTAATTGCTGATTTTGCAATTGAAACAATTCCCCACTGCGATTGCCAATAATGAGTAACTGCGATAGCTGGGAGTGTAATTCACTTTGCAAGAAGCTATTTGGCGCTTTTAACAGATGGAACTGAATTTGTGACTGCATTTCTTCCAACCGTAAAAAAGTATAATCCAGTTGATTAAAGCTAGTGTCATTGGCCACTTTTTCTACCAGGCCTGCAAAATAATGCAATTTATGAAGTACTGCGGTTTTATCTGTTTCATGAAGCCATTGAGATTGTCCTATCCCTGCTGTTACACGATTGAACAGTGGGAATATAAGTCGCGATTGTAATTGTAGTTGTCTTTGTAGCTGTTCGCGTTGCTGTACACTTTGATACAGTAAATTCACACTATTGCTTATTTGCGCAATGAGTTCGCGAAAATAATGATCGTAATCGGCAAGATCACGCATCAAAAAATCCATACTAACAATAGCGGCGCTAAGCTCAGCCATTACCTGTTGTCGCTTAAGGTTTGACTCTGTTGTGACCAGTAAAGGGGCTCTCGCTACTATTAAACGACTTTTATCGTTTAGTTTGGCTGCTGCTTCAAGTCCTGGAATATCTTGTTGTTGTAATAATTGTAGCTTATCGCGCAAGTCCAAAAAAGTCTGTGCCGATAGCACACTAACTAAAATGGTAATCGAAGAGATTAACACAAAAGCTAAAAACAAACGCCCGCCAATACCTAAATGGAGCAGCCAGCGCAGCTTAATTCTCATCATAACTAGCCTTTTTATCTGTGTTTATGAACCGTCTCGAAAAGTGTATCTTTGCAAGCTGCGGGGAGTTTTATTTTGAGGTTTTAAACTCCAGCTCATTTATGTTTACTAAGGTGATTTCAAAAAATGAATGCGCTGTCTGCACAGTTATTGCAAAGTACAAGTAAGTTAATACCGCAACTTAAGCCCTTAATGCAATGAAATCAACAGTCTCGTAGCAAATTATGGGGAATTAAATCTATGCTGATTTACCCTTTGCCTAATTCACCTCTATTAGATAGGTTTTATCCAGTACTTGATGTTAAACAGTCATATCGATTTAGTAGATTAACGATCAGATTTTGCTGTAATAGTACTCAATGCCTGCCAAGCATCAAATTGGCTCATATATATTTCACCGCTCAACTGCTCTATGAAATGCGAGCATTCAAGCCTATCCATCACCGGGCCTTTCACTTCCGATAAGTGGAATGTTACATGGCTATCGATGAGCCTTTCATTGATTGCCTCTAAGCTTTCAAGTGCTGATGCATCAATAAAATTAACCGCTGGGCACATCAATATAAAGTGTTTAATGTTTGGGCTTCTAGCGACTAAGTCATATACTTTATCTTCCAAATAACGGGCATTTGCAAAATATAAGCTCTCATCTATTCGCAGTGTTAATATGCTTGGGCAAGTACTCACACTGTGTCGCTCGGTATTGCGAAAGTGCTCACTGCCTTCCAGTAGCCCTACCTCTGCACAGTGTGGTTTACTGGTTCTGTATAGATACAATAGGATCGATAAACTCACTCCACTAATGATACCCAGTTCTATGCCGGCAATTAAAGTCATTATAATCGTTGCCAACATGGCACTAAAATCAGGTTTTGAGTACTGCCATGTACGCTTGATAACCGCAAAATCTATAATCGATAATACTGCGATGATAATCGTCGCCGCCAAACTCGCTTTTGGTAAGAAGTAAATCAGCGGTGTTAAAAACAGTGCTGCCAGAGCAATACCCAGTGCTGCAAAAGCGCCGGCTGCTGGGCTTTTAGCGCCTGCATCAAAGTTAACGACTGAGCGAGAGAATCCGCCGGTTACTGGAAAGCTGCCACTAAAAGCAGAGGCAACATTTGACACGCCCAAACCGATCAGCTCTTGATCTGGAGAAATACGTTCACGCCTTTTTGCCGCTAATGTTTGCGCAACAGAGACTGATTCAACAAAGCCAACGATACTAATCAACACCGCTGAACTAATAAGTGGCTGTATAATGTCAGGATCAAATTCGGGCATGCTCAAAGCAGGTAGTCCCGTTGGTATAAACCCTACAACAGCAACATCTAGTGATTCTAAATTAAGCAGGTAACTGATCAATAAAGTGATAATAATTACCAGTACAGGGCCCGCTTTAGCAAGGTTTTTAGCTAAGCTTTGATTTAAACCCAATTTCAGTAGATATTGACACAGAAAACGTCTCACCCACCATAGAAGCCCTAACGCTAATAGCCCCATCGCTAATGTAATAACGTTTATAGTTTCAAGTTGCGCCAATACCGAGCTCAGTATTTCATATAAATTGTGCCCAGTGGTCGATATTCCCAGTAAGTGCTGTAATTGACTCGCCGCGATGATAATCCCTGCAGCGGTGATAAAACCGGAAATAACCGGATGAGAGAGTAAATTTGCTAATAAGCCTAATTTAAGTAGGCCCATTAATAGCAGGATAATACCACTGAACAATGCCAGAACACTTGCCGCCAGTACATTGTCGGCAATGCTCTCTAGCCCTAAAGAGCTAATTGCCGCAGCTGTCATTAGTGAGATGACCGCAACGGGTCCCACTGATAAGGTACTACTACTGCCAAAGATGCTGTAAGCAATTAAAGGTAATATACTTGCATACAGACCCACTTGAGCCGGAAGCCCCGCCAGTAATGCATAAGCTAATGATTGTGGAATCAACATGATTGTCACAATTATCGCGGCGATCATGTCACTGTTAAAAGTATTCTTATTGTAGTTTTTACGCCATTGAAGAATGGGAAAGTATTGCTTTAGCATAAAGTGAGATCTTTGATGGTGTGATTATTTTTAAAACTTATCAATAGGAATCTTTAAGTAACGTTGGCCGTTATCTTCAGGTTCAGGCATGTACCCTGCTCGGATATTCACTTGTACCGATGGAATAATCAGCTTGGGCATATTCAGTTGCGCATCTCTTGATTGGCGCATTTTGACAAAGCTCTCTTGAGATGTATCAGGGCCTAGATGAACGTTTTGCTCGCGCTCTATTTTCACACTGCTTTCATTTTTAAAAACATCCCGCCCCGGCGCTTTATAATCATGACACATAAACAATCGAGTATTGTCTGCTAAGGATAGGATTGTTTGAATAGACTGGTACAGTTGTGCAGCGTCTCCCCCTGGAAAATCACAGCGTGCAGTGCCGTAATCAGGCATAAACAAAGTATCACCAATAAACGCTGCATCACCAAATAGATAAGTCATACAAGCAGGTGTATGCCCAGGCGTATGCAGTGCATTACCTACAAAGTTACCAATTTGAATAACATCTTGATCATTAAATAACTGATCAAAATATTGCGGGCTATTGGTTGATGCCCCTTCAAAATTAAACGCTTTTGAGAATACATCTTGCACTTGAGAAACCTGAGCACCAATACCAATTTTTGCGCCTGTTTTCTCCTTGAGATAAGGTGCAGCAGAGAGGTGGTCAGCATGCACATGGGTTTCAAGTATCCACTGAACATCTAAATTGTGAGCGTGAATATGATTAAGAAGTTTATCAGCAGCCACGCAGTCCGTTCTTCCTGAGGCGTAATCAAAACCCAATACTGAATCAATAATGGCACAATTAGCCGAGCTGGGGTCTTTCACAATATAGCTAAAAGTGAAAGTTGCCGCATCAAAAAATGACGTCACTAGAGGTTGCATATAGGAATACCTTTTAATTCGTTATAGTTATAACGATATAATCAAATTGAATAAGCGTATTTTATCTTTTTTTATTGAAGAGTCAATGTATAGCTTCAACTTACAGCAACCCCAATTAATAAAAAATTAATGCCAATAAACTGATCGCGTCAAAGTGGCATGTCAGCGCTATGAAGCAACAAGTCTTCACTCGTTACCCTAGATTGCCGATTGAGCGCGAAAAAGGACTGCAAGTAATTGTTGTGCATAGGAAATCAGAAAAATTAGTGGTCACCTTGTTGATGATGAGAATCTTTCCTGCTTTGCTAGGTGCATCAAGAAGTTGTGCTTACTTTCGTGACACCACTGCTGAATTTAGGGTTATTGTCACTATTGATTGAATTTACTTTAGATTGTCTAGTATCATCGCACCGCCCACAAAAAATAAACTAAAGTAGCCAATATGTTATCAACACTTGCCGACCCTATCCTGCCGATATTTACCATTTTAGTATTGGGCTTTTTTGCCTACAAAATGCGTGCATTTGATGTAAAAGGCGCACAGGTAATCAACAAATTCGTTTTTTATTTTGCTACTCCTGCACTTGTGTTTAACGTCATATCCAATGCACCTGTTGAAGAGCTAGATTATAAAGCGTTAGCGCTCTATTTTAGCGCTCAAGTGATTGCTTATAGCGCAGCCTTCTCTCTTTTATATTTTGTGCTAAAAGTAGAAAAAAAAGAGGCACTACTGCTTGGCTTAACAGCAGTGTTTGTTAACCATATCTTTTTTGTACTGCCCATCGCAGAACGGGTATATGGAGATCTGGCCGCCAGACCTATCGCAGGGGTTGTTATCATCGATATCTTAGTACTGTTTTGCTCAACCGTGCTGATATTGGATTTGATAAATTCAACGCAAAAATCTACATTAAATGCATTGAAACTACTGTGTAAAAATCCGTTTTTAATCGCCTCTTTTCTAGGCGCTTTATCATGGTTTGTTAAGCCTTATATTCCCTCGGGCATAATCACTTATGCAAATTTTGCCGGTTCAGCTGCCGCCCCTGCCGCCCTTTTCTCGCTCGGTATTATTTTGGCCAGCAACCCCATCAACAAGGTCGATAAAGCCACATGGATCATTGTTGCCTTTAATATTGCATTGATGCCATTGTTAGTGTTTAGCTTTATGCAAAACACACAAGTGAGTCCTGCATGGGGGAAAATAATTCTATTGATGGCTGCGGGGCCATGCGGTGCTATGCCGTTTGTTATTGCGCTTCAATACGGGATCCCAACAAAGCGAATAGCAAAAGCCATTTTGATATCAACCGCCCTTTCGCTTGTCTCTATTACGCTGCTAACCCAATAAGCATTTAAGCATGAAGCGCTGTCATGCTTTAACCTAGATTCGGCGATTGAGCACGAAAAAGGAGTGTAAGCAATTGCTGTGCATAGGAAATCAAAAAAATTAGTGGTTACCTTATTGGTGATGAGAACTTTTTTTATTTTCTAGGTGCATCAAGAACTTGCGCTTACTTTAGTGATTCAACTGCCGAATTTAGGTTTAAGCGAGAATGCCAGCAGCTAACATCTTAAATGCCATCACACTGAGTAAGACTTTAATCACCACTATAAGCTTGTCATTATTGGCCATGAGCCTGATTTTGGTACCGAGCAAAGACCCTATAATTGAACCTGCGACCATGTAGGAAATTAAGCTTAAATGCGCCAGCAAGGATACACCGATAACCATAAACACAGGTATCTTTGCTAAATGACTAATGGTCATAAACATGGAGCTTGTTGCTATAATTTCATCTTTTGAACTGAGTTCTTTGGTCAAAACAGCAAGTGATAGCGGTCCCGTCGCTCCTACGATCAAACCTAAACCCGTTTGAAGCAGACCTATAAGGTAATAATTTTCATATTTTTTTATAAATTTGTTAAAGCCTTTACTCCATAAATTAAGCAGGATATACAAACCAATTGCCAGCGGCACATATTCAGTCGATATGCGGGTAAGTAAAAATCCAAATAAGATCACACCAATCAGCGATCCTATTAGAAACTTTGGCAATAGTGCCCACTGCACATATTTTAATGAAAACACCATGCGCGATGAGTTGCTAGCGATTTGTGTTAACCCGTGGATAGGAATAATCAAACTTGGACTTAAAAATAACGGTAGCACGGATATCAATAGCATTCCGCCGCCAAATCCGATCACCCCCGCGATAGCGGATGTTAAAAATGAAATAAGCCCTAATACATACTCAATGTTCAATTTATTTTCTCATTACATAAGTGTGTTTTCTGAATAAAGCAGTTACATTCACGCAAATGACTAGCGTTTATATGCTCTGCCTAGGTATATGGTAGACGTTTCGAACGATCCCATCAGGGAATTTTTCTCTGGCAATGACGCTCCCGCGCAACCTTTCTAGCAATTTTAAAGCCGCTAGATTGTCATCTTTGATATGTGTTTCAATTTGTTGCCATTAAACCCAGATTCGGCAGTTGAATCACGAAAGAAAGCACAAGTTCTTGATGCACCTAGAAAACTATAAAATATTATTATCACCAACAAGGTGACTACAAAATTTTCTAGCTTCCTATGCACACCAATTATTTACACTCCTTTTTCGCGCTCAATCGTCGAATCTAGGTTGAAGTTGATCGTAGCCGAAATCTATTACGACAGCAGAGGCCTCGCTGGCATAGCCGCAACCTTGGCCCTCACCTGTCAGCCACCAACTCAATTCAGGTCTTGGCCAACCATTTGGCCACCAATAACCACAGCCTCCAATCATACTGCTATCGCTTTTACGGATAATAGACCACATGCCGTAGCCTTTCAGGTGCCAATGACCAATATCTTGAGCGAGTTGTTTCCAAGTATCTTGCTCATTGAGTGGTCCACCGTAAAATAGCGATAGACTAGGGTTTTGAAAAAATGATCGATAACTCATAAAGTCACTCTCATTAGGGACCCTCAAAATTAAACGCTGGGTTTCTAAAGTCGCGAACATCCTTTATCCTTTGAATCATTGCAGTATTTTGAGTCAGGCATTAACTAGTTGATTTCGGCGCAAGGCTATCATTAAGCACTTCACTGGCAGCTGCTGATACTTGATGTTCTAGCGCCTTCGGCACATTATCAGGCAATTGTACTTCCACTTTGCGTTTGGCAAATTCGATATTATTTTGTGCAAAAAGTTGCTGCACACGTACATAAATCTCCTTTCGAATCATAAATTGCCCACCAGGCTTACAAGTGAATTTACCTCGTATCAGCATACCCACTTCATCGACCTCCAATACCCCTTGGCTTTTAAAAGGCGCGAGGAAGTCTTTACCTAAAGTCGGATGATCGAGCATTTCTTTGCCTAGCTTCTTAAACAGTTTCCTGATTTTTTCGACATCAGTATCGTGAGGCACTCGAAAGCGCAACTTCATGATGACCCAATCTCTACTGTAGTTAGTTAAAGTGGCTACTTCGCCATAGGGAATGGTATGTTGGGCACCTAAATGGTGACGCAATCTTAAGGAGCGTAATGCAATGCGCTCTACTGTGCCTTTAATACCTCCTATTTCTACGTATTCACCCATTCTAAAAGCATCGTCAACCAAGAAGAACAAGCCTGAAACAATATCTTTGACCAGCGTTTGAGCACCAAAACCTATGGCTAAACCTATCACACTAGCACCGGCTAGTAATGGGGTGGTATTAACCCCCAAACTGCTGAGTATCGCAAATATGCTAAAGACTATAATGATAAAACTGGAAGTCATTCTAAGAATGGGCAGCACTGTAGCCATCCTAGACAAGCCTGTACCGCCTTCGCTATCTTCTTGTTGCTCTTCTTCATCAGGCTCTTCTGATGCTAATTTATAAGCAATTAAAGTATCGATAGATAACCAGAGTACGTAGCCTAATACGGGGATTGAGATAAGTTCTATAGCAGTTGCAATGAAATATTCAGCAGACCCTGGGTTTGAAAAACTGGTTATATCCACCCCCCATAACATTGACAGTCCAAATAAACTGACACTGGCAAACAGCAATTGTAGTGCTCGAATAAGGTTGTCCTGAACCTCATATTGAAAGTTAACCTGCCTATCAGACAAACGGTGATTAACCGGAAATATATTTTCTATGAGACTGAAGATGGCAATATTAATAAATGGTACAAAATTAATAAAAATCAGCGAAAATGCAGCGGCAGAAACGTAATAAGGTTTTAGCTCAGTATTAGAAAGCACGTATTCTAGGGCGATCCAAACAAACAAACTCAGTAATATCACAACCTTTGGCCAAAGCTTTACAAAGTACATTTGCGATTTAGATACACGCTCGCGCCCTTTTAGCAGCATGTCTTCAAAAATAAATCGGGAGCGCCATACAAGCCAAATAATGGCACAATAAAATAACAGATTAAGCCAAAAACCAATTCTACTTTCTACATCTCTTACCCCTATCATTCTTGACCAGCGAACAAAAATATCCGAACTGGCAATGAGGGAAATAATTATAATCCGGTTAGTGAGTAGCTTAGCATTCGCTTTGGATAGCAGGTAGAGCCGCAAACTGTCATTCTTTGGAGAGAGTACGGTGGCTGCGATGATGAAGGTGAGACGCGCCACAAAGATGACTTCAAGAATCGCGCGAGCGGTGATTCTCTCTGGCCTGTTGTGAAAAAAATAATGTAACAAGCTATTTGCGAGCAAATAGAACAACCCTAAACTTATCAGTCTAATAACAAAAATTTTAGCCAATGCTTTTGTTTTTTGTCTAACATTGAGCTGTTGTTGCAACTCAAATTTAAACTTCTTTTTTAGGTACAAAGAAAGCAAGTAGCCTGCTAAAGAGGCGATGACGAAGCTCAATACTAAAAACAAAGCGAAGGTCATTAAATAGCCATATCCTACTCTGCCTTGCTTAAATTCTTCTGCAATTCTTATAAAGTGATCATCGATATTCTCAGCAAGCTCTACATGCCTCAATAACGATTTTCCTAGTTTTGATAACCCCTCTTGTACCGAGATAGTCTGCTCACTATCGTTAATTGCCTGTTGTTTATCGGCTAAGGTATATAACTGCACTTTAAGTGTTTCACGCACTTCTTTATCTGACAAACTTGCTAAATAGTCCGCCACGGATTGACGTGTTAATTCGACGGGTAACGCATTGTCGACATGAGATAGCGTGTCCTTTGTCTGCGCGAAAACGAGCGATGACAATAGCAATAAAAGCATTGAAAACACGGTGATATTGAGATTTCTGAAGAAGAGGCGGTCTTTCATTACAGTCCCTAAATGCCCATATTTATAGTCTAATTCTACCTAAATGTTTATATTTAGCCGCTATATATCGGGCTAGTATGTGTAAAGTTTTGTGTATTGAATCTACAGAGTAAATAGAAAACTTAGCTGCTCACTTTGTTGCGCCGATATATAAATAAGAAAAAAGCGAGGCTTATACTGGCAATCAATAGCACTAATAAAAATATCATCAGCAATTGTACTACCGTGTCGCCCCATGGATTAGCGAACATTAAGTAGCCGAAGACACTAGTGCACATAATGGATGAAGCATAGACACTAATGACTTGCTTTTTAAACTCACTGATCTGCCAAGAATAGATCAACTGATATACGATAGACCAAAGTATTGCACCGGGAAGTAAGAAGGTAATTAAGCCCATTACTCCCATAAAGCCAAGCACTTGTAAGCCATCTAAAGAATCTTCACCAAATAGGACAAATGGTGATAGCAGTAGAAGCAAGCTAAGCATAGCTAAAAGAATTGCACTCACCGCTTGAGCGAATTGCTTCATTTATTGCAAACCTTGATTTTAGTTACGGACAATAACACCTGCGCTACTGCTACTTAATAACGCAGGTATTGCTAACTTAAGCTTCTAGCTCGCGCTTTAGCTCATCTTTATTGATCTGATTTTTATCAGATTGCACCAGTGGTAACGATCGTTTATAAATTACACGTGAGGGAATCATGTAAGAGGCTAAATGTTTTTTGAGCTCAAAGATAATCTCTTCACTGGATATTTCACTGTTGGCTGAATAAACCAAGACGATTTCTTCTTCAATCAGTTCATTGCCCACGCCAAAAACAGCACACTGATCTATTTGCGCAATGTTTTTAGCGACGACCGACTCAATTTCAAAAGGCGATACACGATAGCCACGTGTCTTTATCATGTCATCGTGACGCGATACAAAGTAGAAATAGCCCTCTTCATCTTTGTAAACGTAATCGCCGGTTGCGACAACGATCTCATCGGTTAATTGCCCTTGTAGATCAATCACATCTTTTAGAATTTGTACTGACTTAAAGCGCTGTTCATTTTGTTGCGGTGCATTCCAAAATCCACGATAAATGTAGCCTCCTCGATGGATTAACTCACCCACCTCACGCACACCACACTCTTTTCCTTCTTTATTTATCACATAAAGCTCTACATCCGGTATCGCTTTACCGATAGAGTCCGGTCGTATTTGCACTTGCGAAGGCGCTAAATACGTGGATCTGAATGCTTCAGTCAAACCGTGCATCGAGTAAAAATCAGCTTTCTGGAAAGTTTTTTTACAATCTTTAATCATTTTGGCAGTCACGTTACCACCTGATGATGTAATCGTTTTTACATGATCAAACAGATCGGCGCTGGGCACGCGGTGTAAATCTTCATCAAACATCTGTGATAAATCGATGGGCATCAGTGGGATAACCGTGATTTTATCGTTGATCACATGATTAAAGAAATCTTCCGGTAAGATAAAGCGGTGCAGTGCTAAGGTCGCTTTTTTGTACAGCGAACAGAAGATTTGGTTCAAACCGTAATCAAGATTAAAGGTTAACAAGCCTGAGATAACATCTTCTTGATCAAGTTTTAGGTATTGCGATACAACACGCGCAGAATCAATTAAGTTGCGGTGTGAAATAACAATGCCCTTAGGCGTGCCTGTCATACCAAATGAATAGGTAATCAGCGCATTGTTATGGCCATTAATATCGCAGTGATAAGGCTTGTTGTAATACTTGTAGATTTCTTCAAAAGACGCTTTGTCTTTGTTGGTCGTCTCATAGGAGATAATGTGGCCATCAAAGTTAATCTCTTCAATGCTCTCAAGCTTTAGCTTGTCAGTGATAATACATTTGATATCACAATCATTGATGATGTATTCAACTTGCTCAGATTTTAGCATTTTGGTCAGCGGCACTAAAATATAGTCCGTTGATAAAATCGCTAAAATAGCGACAACTTGCTCAACACCTTTATTTGAAAAGATACCAATGCGGCTCTGCTGAGGTAAATCAAGCTCATTTAAGTAATACGCAACTTGATTAACTTTGGCGTATAGTTGCCCATAGCTAATGCTTTGATCATTAAATACTAAGGCGGTTTTATCGCTATGAGTTTGTGCCGCCCGCTCTAATAAAGCTCTAATACAGTTTATTGACATGCCTATCCCTCTTTTACATTCTCTTTTGCATCACTAGCGCCTAACGTCCAAATATCGTAATTTGTATCTAATACAACTTTAGGGCGATGCTCTGATGTAAGGATTTTTTTGTAGAAAAAAGCCACGATATCTTCAATTTCTTCACTGCTTAGTACTTTCGTGATGCCACCGGTAAGGACAAAAGAGTTGATGGTTAAGAATTTGAGATTAACATAGGCTTTTTTATAGTGAGACAGTTTACAAAGCACTAAGAATATTGCTAATTGCATCAGCACTTTAGTGGCTTTTTTGCCCTGCTCATTAAAGATATTCTCAGTCACTTTAAGATGCATTAATAACTCGTAAACAAATTCGTTATTTTGTGCGGCAAAAATCAGTGATTGTTTAGATTTGTATACACCTAATTTTTTGAATACTAAGCGATCAAATTCGTTCTTCGTCACTATGTTCTCATCTACTAGATCTTTAGAGTAGTGGATATCCGTGGTTGCACCACCAATATCTAAAAGAATAAAGGGATTAACCACACTGTAACGTGCATCGATATCAGGCAGTGCTTTGTTAACTATATAAGGTGTTGGGTAGATCTGATTAGACGTTATATCATACAGATGCTTGATATCTTCTTTGCCTTCAATATCTTGTTGGTAAAGACCAGTGAGATAGTCCTTTAAATGATCTTCAACAATATGCAACTTGTTATCAATCACATTAGGTAGCACCACTAGGTTATTAATTCTATCTTGCATAGCGGGTGCATCTAGCGCGCTTCCCACAAATACAATGTTTGAATACTTGAGCTGGTTTAGGTAGTTAAAAAGATTGTCGCCAAACATGCCCACACAACTATCAATAGTGCCGACGACTATCACTACATCCACGAGTTCACTAGGCACTGAATAATCTTCAATATCTTGATAAATGATCGTATCGATGATGTTAATGCCTGAGTTAAAGGCAATGTTAGTGGCGTATTTTAATGAGTACGAGTTTGTCGCTCCAATAATCAACGTGGTTAAACCACCGTTTGCGGATGAGCAAATGTGCACGTCTTCTTTGGCAAAGCGCTCAATGGTTTTTCCGCAGTGATGGGTTAAATCATCTAAGATATCTTTGTTAAAATCCCTAAAGTGCTGCTCAATACTCTCTTTTGTGCTCACCTTGAAATAGGTACTGCCAACATCTATTAGCAATTTGTTGTCACTTTGGCTCATTGCATAATCCCTATATCGTGAATGATATCGTTGACAATACTGGTGGTATCCTTGGTTAAATCACACTGCGCTTTTTCATACTCATAGCAGCGATCTGGAATAGGTACATTGCCGCGTTTAATGATGCGAATATTCTTTTGCGCATCTCGAATAGTGATCATTTCATTGTGATTGATAATGTGCGGTGAAAACGGCACATCAATAATACCATTTTTAATACAGTTGAAGACTTTACGCCACAGTGTATCGGCAGGGTCATTAAACACCGCTTCCATAATCGCCTTAACTTCAAGAGTGAGGATTTCCTCCTCCTCCTCATCAACAATGGTAGGAAGACCATTAAGAATATTCAGTGTGTATTGTGTATTCGCCACCGTTTTTGCATTCGCTTCTTTGGTTGGGATACCAACGGCTTCTTCACGTGTTTTAGTGATGATTTTATCCGCACCGACCATCTTAGCGATCACTGTTGAAATATTAATCAACTGTTCAGCGTAATCGCGATTGGTTGGGAAAGCGCCCATCCACTGGTGATAAACCAGATTGATCATCGCATCACCACAACCAATTTCTTCTGCGTAGTGTTTGGCCATTTTCTTAAGCACCGCACCGGTGACTATATCTTGGTTCATCGAACCGTTTTGCGCAAAAGAGACCGAAAAAGATTTTACCCCCTCTTCAAGAGATAGCAGCATTTCCAATAACTGAATGATGATAGTAATCGCGGGTGGAACTAAGGTTGCGGTTAACGGGCCAAATGATTCGCGGTTAATTGGCTCATTGAGTTCTGAGTAATTAGCACAAACACGCTCTACATACTTCCAGTACAAAAAGGCTTTATCGAGTGGGAAATTCTTTGAATAAGGTAGTAGATAGGTGATCGGGCCCCCTTCTATCTCAAATATACCTGAGGCAATGGCCGTCTCAATCAACAAACGTGCATCGGGTGTACCGTGACGCAAACTCACCGGCTTATTAAAGTGCGTAATCATTTTACGCGTGGTACGGTAACCGTGATTCACCAGCGGATAGCCATTGAGCATATCCACATCATTCGCCTCTGATAAACGCAACATTTTGCTTGAGGTCGCATAATCATTTAGGCGCGTATTTGAATCGATGGTTAACGGCAATACATCGACATTGGCATCCACAAAAAACTCATAAAGTGCAAACTGTTTTTTATAGGTAGGGAATCCACCACGTGGTTGTACCAGCATTTTGTCTTTGGCTTTGTTTTTAAAATGATGCGAGATAAATAAATCTTTACTGGCATTTTTGACAAATTCAGACACTTCGGCGAAATCAAAGGTATCAACATATTCATTGTTGAGAATTATCTCGCGCTCTTCTTGCAGCAAACTCATTGTTTATTTCTCTCTTCTAAAAACACTTCTAGAGAATCAAGTCCGGTATTGAGGTCTACTTGATGGCAAACTAAATCAAAACCATAGTTTTTGTAGCGCGGTACAATGTCTTCTGCATTGCCACTACCGACCACTAAGTTGCCGCCAATCATCATCGTCAGATTGTCTAAATGTTTGTATTTGGCCTTAAGCGCTTTCACTTCACGCCCCCAACCTTCTGCTTCGCCATTTAGCGAAGAAAT
>Ga0209396_1003820_pt1 | contig 14939 bp, 12 predicted proteins | sample GOMGulsemesocosm_6_FD_184638 | JGI IMG/M metagenome (GOLD analysis project Ga0209396, IMG submission 184638) | Methane-oxidizing microbial communities from mesocosms in the Gulf of Mexico - GOM8C Gulf of Mexico (SPAdes) (version 2) | ecosystem: Environmental > Aquatic > Marine > Cold seeps...
AATTTTGCACAATTAGAGCTAATAGTACTCCCAGAATACCATTCCCGTAATGAAGACAATCAACAGGGTTTCGGGTTTAGCTTAGTTAATCATGTGTACCGGGGGCTTATTGAAAGAAATACATATCAAAAAAGTGCGATCGAAATTGTCGATTATTCTTCCTTCCTTGAAGATTATAAGTCTATAGAGATTCAGCAAACAAAAATAGACAAAATCACACAAATAGATTATAGCTTTATCAAACAGCAAAAACTTGATCTTATTATTCAATTAGGCACTAAACTAGATAGCACAGCAATAGCATCTAGTGCTCGATTTGGCCTTTGGTCATTTAATTTAGATATGAATTTTCTGCTTTCTAGTCAACTTCAGGGCTTTAGAGAAAGTATAACAGGTGAACCTGTTACTGAAGTGAAACTAGAAACGCTAACAAAAGACAATATAAGATGCATCATAGCTACATCTTATTCCTGCACTGATACATCATCGGTCCAAGACAATATATCGACATATTTTTGGAAGGCCGCGGCAATTATGCCCCGTAAACTAAAGTATCTATATAATAATAAAAATAACAACAGTATTTTATACCCTACATCTTCCATCGTAAGTATTAACGCTAGCAATAATAATATAAATTTAAAAGAATATAGCGTCTTAGTTTTAAAGAAAATATTAGGCAAAGTAACAGTCCTTTATAATAACTATTTTGGTCTAAAACAATGGATTCTAATGTATGCAATATCTGATGTGGCAAAACATGATTTTACTAATTATCACAAAATAATCCCACCTAAAGATAGATTTTGGGCTGATCCGCATATTATTCAGCGAGACGGTAAATACTATATTTATATCGAAGAAGTACTTTACAAAAATCGCAAGGGCCACATTTCATTGATAGAAATGGATGAAAATGGTAATTATCAGCCACCTAAAAAAATTATAGAACATGACTATCATATGTCTTATCCTCATATTGTCGAATATGAAAACGACTACTACATGATCCCAGAAACTGCAGAGAATGAAACTATTTCAATTTATAAGTGTGTTCAGTTCCCTGATAAATGGGAATTTCAGATACATCTTATGAAAAATATTAAAGCTTATGACGCAACGCTTCTTTATAAAGATAAGCTATGGTGGCTTTTTGCCAACGTGGTAGAAAGCGACGGTATATCTTCATGGGACGAGCTTTTTATATTTTCTTCCCCCGCACTATTGTCTGAACAATGGAAACCACACACACAAAATCCTGTAATAAGTGACTGTAGGTCATCTAGGCCTGCGGGAAAGATATTCGAAAAAAATGGCCGTATATATAGACCATCGCAAAATAGTAGCATACGTTACGGTTACGGATTAAAAATAAATGAAATTATTGAATTAAATCAAGAAAAGTACGAGGAACGCTTAATCTCGGAGGCCTTGCCTGATTGGGACAGTTCCATCATTGGGCTACACACTTTTAACAGAGAAGGTAACCTCAACATAATTGACGCTATATATAAGCGAAAAAAATAAACTATCGATTATAATCCATATATTTCATATAATAAAAACATTAAATTACACTAAATAAATAAGTAGCGATAACAAAATAATGAATTCTAATAAAGATAAGTTGAATGTATGCCAAGTTGTCAATAATTTGGATGCTGGTGGGTTAGAGAAAATTGCTATCAGCCTTCATAATGGGATACAAAATCAAGAAATCAATAGCTTTCTTATTTGCTTAGATGGCCCTGGAAGCTTATATCCCCAGGTAGAGAAAAACGCCTGTAACCACCTTATATTAGAGAAGCCTGCTAACAGTTTTTTTTCCAAATTCCCCATATTCAATTTATTGAGATTTCGTCGCTTTATTACTTCAAATAAAATTAATGTAATACATGCTCACAATTGGGCGGCGCTTATATATAGTGTTACCGCGACAAAAGGGTTATCACGTAAACCTAAAATTGTGTTTTCTGAGCATAACCAAATCAACCGAGCCACCATCAAAGAAAAAACAAGGTTTCTTAAATATTTACAATGCGCAAACTCAAAATTAATGGTATCGAAGAACCTTCAAGACATATATATTAAAACATATGGAATTTCTTTAAAAACAGAGGTTATGTATAACGGTATAGATGGTAAACGTTTCAACCCCGAGACTATCGGTACACCTAGCAGAAGTGAATTATTACCGGTTTCTTCTGGTGATTTTGTTATCGGTACCGCTGTTGTTCTTTCAGAGCAAAAAGGCCTTAAGTACTTTATAGAAGCGGCGGCAAATGTCTGTGCTATAACCTCTGACGTAAAATTTATTATTGCGGGTGATGGTCCATTAAGAGAAGAACTTGAAGCATTAGCTGAATCTTTAGGCCTCAGCAAACGTTTGTTTTTTATTGGTTATCAATCCGAAATACCCTTAATTGTTTCATGTTACGATGTTTACCTAATGACCTCATTATGGGAAGGATTACCTTTGTCGTTAATAGAAGCACTAGCGCTTGGTAAGCCAGTAGTTGCAACAGATGTCGGTGGCAATGCCGAAGTTGTATTAGATAAAGAAAATGGTTTTATCGTTCCACCTATGGCCGTTGATAAAATAACGGAAGCGTTAACTGAAATGGTAAATAACAGGCATAACCTTACACAATATAAATCACGCAACGTTGAACGCTTTACAAGTACATTTAGTTTAGAAAAAATGTTAGAACAACATGTTAGTATTTATATAGAAAAGCATTAAATAAAACTGCATTCCATACATTTCTACTTTCAAATTTCATAGGATTAAAGCGTTGAATCAAATAAAACTAATTATTTCTATTTTCTTCAAAGGATTCATTTACGTTCTGGCCAAAGCCGTTCCTAAAAACAAGTCAACTTGGGTATTTGGTGCTTGGTTTGGTGATAAATATTCAGATAACCCAAAAGTGTTTTTTGAGTATGTAAATAAACACTGTCCGCACATTGTACCTATATGGATAAGTAGCAATAATTTACTTATCGACAAATTAAGGACGAAAGGTTTTCGTGCATACCACATGCATAGTTTACATGGCGTTTACTATCAAATGCGATCATCTTTTGCATTTGTATGTCAGGCGCATGACGTAGACCTTTTCGCACCAACGTTAAGCCGACGAACTAAAATAGTTAACCTTTGGCATGGCCTGCCTCTAAAAAAAATAATTTATGATGAATTTGGTCATTTAGAAACTAAAAAAAATCTAAAGGGTCGAATTATTGACCGATTGACTCCCTATGTACACATGAGAAATGATTATTTGATAGCGACCAATGAACGTACTCAAAAAACCCTAGCAGGTGCATTTCGGCTACCTATTGAAAAAGTATTAATTACGGGCTTCCCTAGAAACGACGTATTTGTAGATTCATCACTTACACCAAACGTTAAAGCAGATGGCCCTTATAAAGTTATTTATATGCCAACAATGAGAAAACAAAACAATGCCAGTAATGCATTATTTGAAGATTTTGGATTTGATATAGAAAAAATATCAGCAGCATTAAACAGCCATAATATTGAACTGGTATTGAGGCTACACCCAGTGAATAGCCCGCCGGAAAAACTCCAAGAAAAAATAAATATCCTAAACAATATTCGTTTTGATTCTAGCGATGATATATACGATACCATTGCCTCATATGATTGCCTTATTACCGATTACTCAAGTATTTATTTTGACTTTTTGCTTTCTAACAAACCTATTCTTTTTGCACCTTTTGATTTAGCAAATTACAAATTAAAAGAAAGAGAACTTTATTATAAATATGAAGATGTTACGCTAATTCCCTACTCATTCAATTGGGATGAACTCATTAATAACGTAGTTGACCTAAAAAACACCGCAAACGACACCTATATGGATAGAAAATACGTAGAACTTCAAACGATGTTTCATGGTACCCATAATTCAGAATTATTCTCTAAGCAGTTAATAGATACGGTAGAGCGGCTTTAACGCTATCGCTAAGAACTTACAAAACCACTTAAAATTAAGTGGTTTCCTACAATCAGAACCAATGCGCTACAGAAATTATAATAATTTAAGACTTTCAATAATAATATTTTCACAGCCTTTTGCATTAGATTTATTCGCAACAAGTAAATCGGTATATCTTTGCCTCCGCTGAGAGTATTCCATGGGATTTTCTATACTGCGTATTATTGCACTTTTTATTTCTTTATAGTTTTCTACTTCTATTCCCAAATCTCGATATTTATATTCGATGCTTTGTTCATTATAATTTTTGTAACTGAACCTTGTAGGGCTATTAAATAGAATTACGGGCTTATCAAACGCTGCAAACTCCATAATTGCCGAAGATACATCCGAGATCATTATATCTGCCAACACAATCAAGGGTGTAAGATCTAAACCTTGAATAAAAGTAATTCTTTCATCATTCTTTGCCAATTTTTTGTACATTTCCACATATTCTGGTTTAGTCGAACCGTGTAGCTTTATTAAAATTTTTACATTCGCATTTGGAATGAAGTCTGCAATAGAATGTTTAACAAAGGGAATTAACGATAGTTCATCATTGAATGTAGGTGCAAATAAGACATACTTTTTATCACTTTGTGGTAAACCCAACGATAACTCTACAGCTTCTCTGGTTATTGATTCATCAAATAGATTATCTAATTTGGCCATTCCCGTTACAGAAATAGGCGTTGAAATCACATTCGATAACACTTCTTTATGTGCGATGCCCGGCACACAAACAAGATCAGCCTTTTCTTCACGACGCGCTAATTCGGTGTCCATATAATATTGGCCTTTCGATAGAATGCCATGCCCGACATTAACAATCTTGCCACAATCATCGATCCAGTCATAAACTGCATCTGCAATAAATGTGATAGCTGCCCTCGCATGTTGCGGACATATACACATTTTTTCACCAAACGTCTTGAGATAACTTAGCTCCGACTTAGAAAAACCAGCACGAATTCTCGGTTCGTAAGATTTGTAACCAAAATAAACCTCAATTTCTGGATGTAATTCTTTTAGCTTTTTATAAATAGGTATTAACACTGGAATATGTGTATTTTTAAAAAAGTAAAATAATACTGTTTTGTTTCCGGTTTTTTGATGACTATTTCTTCGGAATAGCTTGTTTAATTTCCGAGATACCTTTTCATGTAAAAGCCCACCACTTAGTCTAAACCGTTCATTATTTAACCCCATAATAAAGCCTACAATTCCTTTACTATTTCAATTAACTCTGTCGTAGAAATAGAAGGTGTACGTTCTAAATATACAACGTCGCAAATATTTTTATACTCATCAAATTTACCCGCCCAATCGTCTCCCATCACTAACAAATCGGCTTCAAATTGTTCAATATATTCTCTTTTGAGTTCGAGCGACTCTTCAAAAAAAACTTGATCAACACATTTTAATGCTGCCACTATTTCAGCTCGACTGGCTTGTTGACATACCGGGTAACGTTGTTTTTTTGAAAAATTAAGTGCATCAGTAGAAATACCTACGGTCAAATGATCGCCAAGTGCCGCTGCTCTTTTTAATATATTTAAATGGCCGACATGAAAGATGTCAAAAGTGCCAAAGGTTATAATTTTTTTCATTCAAATATTCCTTTATTTATGAGTTAATACTACGTTTAAATTTTTGCAACTGATGCAGAAGAGCGTTTGGAATAACGCTTAACAAGTTATACTTTAACAAAATAGATAAATTAAATTGCAACGCATTAGCATCATAAAGTGCTTTTTTCGCCAAGTTAAATAAACCGTCGTTCATATAATCTGAGTAATACTTTATATGCACATAGCTCTCTATAAGCTTCCAATTAACATTCAACGTTAATTCATTAATGTGAACAAATTCTTGTAGTTCTTGTAAACAAAAAAGTTCCGCGTTGTGCATAGCTAGATTGTTTAATGAATAATTTTCTCCATGATAAATGTGGGTGGCAAGTGCCCCGGGAACAAAGTCGAAATCAGCGACTAAAGAGACTCGCAGCCAGACATCCCAATCATCTACTCCCATTAAATCCCTTTTTTCATTAAAGCCACCTACTTTGTCAATGATGCCTTTTCTAACAATTACAGAACACGTAGGAACCAAATTTTCTCGAATTAAAGAATTAAACACACTACCACGCCCATTTTGGGCTTCAACAACTATTTTACTGCTGAAAGGATAGGTAACTTCCTTGGTTATTAATGAATATACTAGCCCAACACTATCATTAGAAAATAAAGGGATTTGTTTCTGCAGCTTGTTTGGTTCCCAGAAGTCATCCTGATCGCAGAATGCAATAAACTCCCCTTGAGCTAAATTAATACCATAATTCCGCGCATTGGCTATGCCACCATTTACTTTGTCTAAAACTCTAATTCTATTATCTTTCTTTGCCAGCTGCTGAATAAATGCTAACGATGTATCTGTAGAGCCGTCATTTATTAATAAAACCTCGAAACTTTTAAACGATTGAGCGAGTAGCGTATCAAGTGTATTGCTTATATATTTAATACCGTTATAAACGGGCACGATAATCGATACTATGGGGGCTTGCATATATATTCCAATTTTATTTATTCAAATGTAACGTTATAGCTTATCAAATATCTGTTTAGTTTTAGCTTTTATAGGGCTCAAATATTCATTAAGTGCTTTTAAATTTACAGCTAATGTATTTAATCAATTGTTCCTTAAAATCATCATGCAAGAGTAGGTAGATGGTAAATAATACAATAAATAGCTCAACAATCAATCCTGACATTATTAACCCTCCCCAGCCTAAATCAGGGATACTTTCAATACAATATTTACCAACTAAGATAAATAATCCATATAATATGCACACGAGTAAAAACTCTTTTAACATAGGGAATACTGGCCGATTACAGTAACGTTTATACAAAATAAGATGTAGAATAACATTTGATATAAAAAAACCAATAGCAGTGCCAATAGCTATCCCAAACAACCCATAATAGGTGCCAAACCATATTGACAAAATAATATTAAATATTGCACCGACAAGGCTTACTATTGATAAAAGCTTATGCTTTGCCTCTGCCAATAAAACGGAGGTAATTGGTCTTGAAACAGCCCTGCAAATATAAGCAAAACCTAATGATACTGACAAATAGGCAACTGCTGAGTACTCACCCCCAATCCAGAGACGAATAAAACTTTCTGAAAAAATGGCAAGCGGTGAAAATAAAATAACCACAACAACATAATTAACACTAAAAATCTTTTTTATTGTCTCTTCTGTATTCACCTTTTGTGCTGTCAATTTGATAATCATTGGGTGAAAAACTCCAACCAAGGCATTAACGAGTCCTTCAACCTGTGCAACTAAACGCGAAACAACGCTATATAGCGCGACCATTTTCAATCCTAACAAATGCGTTATTATTATGGGATCTACACGGCCATTTAGGCTCTTTGCTAGCGACATTGCTATCACATGTTTCGAAAAGGCAAATAACTCTCGCACCTCATTCCAACTCACTAATTTTTTGTCAAATTGTAAACTTTTATGAATTTTTTTTGCGTAATATATTTTTAAACATTGAGTAACAATATCTGCACCAATTGTCGCCAATACGGCACCATATATATTCAGCTCTTTGACTAAAACATATATTAAAACGACTCTAACGATAGTATTTAAAGAGCTAATGTTCGCATCAATATCCATTCGAAGGTGCGCGGTATACAGCCCATGAAAAGCGTACATTAAAAAGTCCCAAAATACCTTTATGGCTAGTACACTAAGTGCAACGGTTGTTGTTGTGTAATTTAATTCATCAACACCGAGGAGAGAGGGAAAAAAGGCGATAAGTAAAATACATAACGCTGCAGTGAGCCCTAAAACACTAAAGAGAACAACTGCTACTGAGAATGTAGCATTAACCCTTTGGTTATCATTACTAGCAATTGCAATGCCAATATTTCTCTGAACAGCAGAAGAAAAACCCATATCAACAAATTTGAACCAGCCAAGTGTTGATAAAATTAATACCCATAACCCATAGTTATCATCACCTAAATTATAGATCAAAAAGGGCGTTAGCAATATCGACACGATCATTTCTAGTGAAATTTCTAGAAATCTAAAAGACGAGCTTTTAAGAAGTTTCTTTTTCATTGATAAATAAAGGCCATTTTATGAAACATAATATTTGTTTCGTGAATTATCCCATCTGCCCAATAACATTTATTGATTACAAAGCGCCATCGCGGATATAGGAATCTACTTCATCACCAAAGCCTATTTTTTTAATTACTTTTTGCATAGCGATATTGTCCTCTTTGGTATCGATGTATAAGTTCTCTGGATGATAATCGTTTATTAACCGATGAATGCAATTAGCTAATGCGATAGTTGCGAAACCTCTCCCTCTATAATTCCCATCAGTGAAGACAGGCCCGATTACGCAATCTTTGCCACCTATAGAATAGTGATTGCAACTACCGAATGTTACTTCCCCATCTGAAACTATCTGCCCTTCGCATGTTAATGCATAATATAACTTACCTTTAAAAGACACTTTCAATATCAACTTTAAGAGGTAAAGTGAAAGACCATGCCTTTTAAGTAAATAACTCCAATAGTTAGCAACATCAGATATATTCTTGAGTAATTTGAAGTTAGTATTGTCGTGATTAGTGCCTATTGTCTTTTCTATAAATTGTTCACTATTCAATCTATAAATATATTGACGCAAACTTACAATCTCCATTTTACATGATGAGGCAAAAAACCAAATTTCTTTTTAAATCGTTTCAGTGTTGGTGACGCGCCTATATAGCCGTCATACATATAAGCTTTAATATTTGGGTGATTTTCTAATACATACTCAGCAATAGAAACGATGACAAGTGGAACAACTCCATTTTTTTGATGTTCAGCATGACCATAAAAATGTGATAACTCAATAACATCACCCGCTAAACAACACCCTGCATAAGCGGCCAACACACCTTTTTCATCAAAAATCCCGAAATAAGGATAATCATGATACAAGTTAGCACTCTTAGGGTTTGTTTGTTCTTCCGGTCTTGTATCCATAAAATCAGCTGCCATTGCACCTTGACGAACGGGTGCTGATTTTCTGATATCCCAAACGCCATCGATATAATCATTAAATTCAATTCTAGCGAACGTATAACCTAGTCTTTTTGCTTTCTTAATGTTTCTCATTCCTGAGCTTTCAATCGATTTTAGATAATCAGAAAAGTCACCCGTTAGTATATTTATTGCTGCACCGCGTGTCAGCTTACCAAAAATAGGCATTTTAGGATGAGGTTTAGTTACATCTTTAAAAAAACTTTTCGTCATTTTTTCAAAAAACGGGTCGTTATTGTGAGTTTTATCTATTTGAAGGCAAAGTTCTTTAGTAGGTGTTGAAAATACTAAGTTGTAAAGTTCTACAATTTTCTGATATTTCTCTGAAAAGCTCATTCGACTTAATTTCCCTATAGAAATTGTACAAAATTCATTCTTATAAGCGTCAAATTATATGAATGCTACTGTTTGGGTTGTTATGTGTGTTTTTTTGAGTAGTATATATTAACAGTTAAAATGTGCAGTGCAATTGTTTAGTATTGATTTCATAAGCTTTGCAGTCTAAGCATTCATTAATGAACATAAATCTCATTATTATTTACGTTTAATCTACTAGTAGTTTAGACCACTAGTTAAATTCACCACGGCGACAAAATGAATAAACTTAAAATACTTATAACCATAGACACCGAAGTGTGGAGCTTTTATGGTGATGACATAGATAAAAACATTAGTAGTGCTATGTATGGTATTACAGAAGAAGGCGAGTATGGCCTTAATCATCAGCTAGAAATGTTTAATGAATTCAACCTTAATGCTACCTTTTTCCTTGAACCATTTTTTACCTTAAGTTCAGGAGAATCTCCATTAGTCGAGATAGTCGAGTCTATTAACAGTTTTGGTCAAGAAATTGGTCTTCATGTTCACACAGAATGGTTTTGTCGTTCTAATGTTAACAACGCTCCGGTAAACTTTAATGGGGATAATATTAAAGATTACTCGCTGGTTGAACAATCACAGATCATTAAAAGCGGATTAAATTTATTAATAAAATCTGGCGCTAAAGATATATGTTCATTTAGAGCCGGAAATTATGGTGCGAACAACGATACTTTGAAAGCACTGCATATGAATAATATTTCCTTTGACACATCATACAACCGACCTTATTTAGAAACAGTATGCGATATAAAAGCAAATAACTTTTTCACTCAACCCATTTCACTAGAAGGCATTATAGAGTTCCCAATAACTCATTTTCAGGATTACCCTAATCACTTAAGGCACCTTCAAGTTACTGCTTGCAGCATGGATGAGTTAAAGTTTGTTATAAACCAGCTATGGACAGAACAGCAAGAGTATTGTGTAGTTGTTCTACACTCTTTTGAATGGATTACACGAAAAGTAGACAGTAAAGGACGTAAGCAACATAAATTAGACAAGACTTGTTTATCACGTTTTAGAGGGTTTTGTGAATACTTACACACTAACAACGATAGATTTGAGACTGTTAAATTCGCAGATTTAAAAAACGAAAGCTTTTCTATAGTACAAACGACACCGGTCATTAGTAACATTTTTAGAACAGGTAAACGCATTGCCCAGCAAGCTATGAGACGCTTTATATAATATAAGAAATCCTTCTACCATACCAACTAACCTACTGATAATGCAGGCGTTTTAAAATGATTTTTTATATGGTTCAAAAGGTGTAAATCTGACATAAACTCAGCTTAACTGATAAACGTCTAAATATTGCTTTGCGCATTTTTCAAGGGAATAAGCTGATTTGTATATATCTAAGTTAGCTTGCTTATATGTTAAATAGGTTGTGGTATTCACCATCAGTTCATTGATGTATTTTGCCAAACTATCTATATCTTTATATTCATATAAGAAGCCATTAATACCATCCTGCACTAATTCACTATTCCCACCTACATTAGACGCAATGATAGGTGTACCACTGGCAATGGCCTCTAATATTGCTAAAGAAAGTCCCTCTGTTTCAGACGTGACCACTAAACAGTCTATATTAGTGTAGATTTCATCTCTATCAGTGACAAAACCGTTAAAATTGACTTCTGCATTTGGGATTTTTAAACAAGCTAGTTTACGATTATTTTCCAATAAATCACCCGTACCAAAAAAGCTAAGAGATAATCGTTTTTTAAGTCCGTCGGGTAATAATGATATAGCTTCTATTAATAAATGCTGAGCCTTCAAAGGTACAAATCTTCCGACTAAGCCTATACGAAACATCTTTGATAACGTTTTATCTTGTTTACGCTCCAATACCCCATTTGATATCGTAATACTTTTACCTTTGAATATAGGGTAAGTTGCTAAAAACTTGGTTTCTGCAGACTTTACTACAAAAATCATAGTATCAATGCGAAAGGAAGCTAATTGATATATTATTTTCCATTTTAACTTTCTGTTTACTTGGTCATTATGATGGGTAAAAACCAGTTTTAGTTTTAACCCAAATGAGGCAGTAAGTACCCGAATTAAACAATGTAAACTATGCACATGTACAACATCAGCATTACCTATTGCATCTCTAAGTAAAGAGAGCTTTGAAGTAATAATTAAAGGAATTTTTTGTGCTAAAACCTCTTCTTCAAGCGGTTCCCCATGTTTTCCCATGGATAGTATGCTTGTAGAAAGGTTTTGATGACGAAGTTGAACACTTGCCATGTCAATGCCAAAACGCTCTGCACCACCTACATTTAAACTACTTAATATATGTAACACCTTCATCTTGACTATATAACTCTCTTAATACTTGTTTTAATAAAGGAAACTATACTTTGCAGTATTGGAATATAACATAGTGTTCGTCGTATTAAATATATGTTTGATGTTGGTGTTGATGGAACACAATATTGTTGTTTATAACTATTAAGGCTCCCTCTCATCAAATCATATTTTTTTACCCCCTGCTTACGGGCCAAATCCATAGCATGATAGTGCATCGCTGCGCCCAAGCTATTGTGCCCCTCTGTTCTTTTGATACCACTTTGGTAATAATATAAAATATCACCATTGATTAAGCCGTAAAATACTGCAAGAACTTCATTTTGATAGGATAACTTAAACATAACCAATTGCTTCTTTGATAACATACCTTTTGCATAGCTTTTATGGAACTCAGTAAATTTATTACTATTAAACGCTCCAACTTTACCTTTTTCTTTCCAAACACTTTGATGGTTAGCTTTAAGTACATCATAAAAATCGTCGAAACTTGCGCTATTTTCTAATAATTCTATTTGATACATATTGGATTTTTGTGCTGAACGCATTTTTCTTCTTAAGGTTTTCCCGGGAAGCTTATCTATTAAGTTTTCGGATTCAGAAATTTCAACACAATATCTAAAGCCATTCCTTTCTTCTTTGAACATCCAAGTAAGATAACTTAATGACTTTGTCCAACCATGAATATTGCTATTAGGAAGTATATTTTCAAAGGATATTTTTTTTACAGCATATTTTAATATTACATCTGTAAATTTAGTGAATATTTCATCCTTGTAGTGAGTTTCAATAATAAAGTCTTGAAACTCACTACAGACTTCATCGACTTCATTTTCTCCTGTCGCAATAAAGCGTAGTTCATTAATGTAACTTGCTCTTTTTAGGTAACACGGCAAGAGCCCCACCAATTGATCTTCAACCCAATACGTGCAAACAAACAGCGTGTCATCTTTTTGAAGATACACATCGAGCCAACTTTTAATCCAAGACCACTCTACACATAGGTAACTCGAATACTTTTTTTCCAAAAAACAGTTCCAGTGTTTCTCCAAAAGCAAAAACTCGCTAAAGGTAGTGATAATTGATTCTTCAACTTCACTAACCTTTCCTGAGTTCTTGTTTAAAGAGCTTGAAGTTGTCATCACCTTATAATTTTTTATACGGGGGTTTTGCTAAGATATAGTTTCTAAAGTCATTAGGATTACCATCTTTTCCAGCTTCAGCAGCTTTAGCTATATTGTACATTTCTCGTGCAGAAACGTAATGAAGTACATAATTATCTTCGTCGTTATATTTACTCTCCAAATAACTATGCATATTGTGCCTGTGCTCCCCTAGAAGGGTATCCATGTCAACTTCTTGTGTGCCATGAGTATGTATTTTAATAAAAATCCATTCAGGCTTTCCTTTAACATGGATATGCGAGCTAACCCACTGGTCGATTCTCGACTTAATAGGCGGCATTACCTTTCTAATGTCTGAATTTTCTATATGCGGAAGCCCTTTTGCTGTGCGCCATCGAAGATTGATACCTAAAGGGCCTTGAATTAACATCAAATCTCCTTCTGGTTTTTCCCCTACTTCTGCGTCAACTCCTGTATTGTGGCTTTTGCTTTCACCTTCTTTTCCAGATGCATAATATATAGCATTTACTTTTTTAGTCTGGGCTGGGCTAGGGGCTGACGGCAAGGTCATATCAACATAACAACCAGTTTCTACTAATAAACTCAACTCATTATCGATTCCACACTTTATACCTCCAGGCAAAGAATTATCTAAAGCCCAATTTCCGTGGATAAAAGCATACATTATTTGGCCTGTTTCAGGATGAGTTGGTAATGCACCATGAGCTGTGTGTAACATTGATGCAAAATCTACAATTGTTTTAGTAAAATTTTCGGCAGTGTCATCATGATGGTGTAAGTGGATCTCTATTTCACCGAAACCTTGATAACAAATATCAGACAATTTAGCTAAATGTTCATACCGGTATTCTTCTTCTGGATAAAAAAAGCAATGTTTAGGATGATATCCATCAGCATCTTTATGCTGTTTTGCCATTTTAGGATAATCGGTACACCAGCGGTCAACCCTTGCTCTTTCTATGTCGATATCGTTGTTGTTCCATTGAGGTTCAAAATGGTCAACAAAACAAAACATCACATGAATAGGCCCATCTACTTTAGGCTTGTTAAAAAGTTGTTTGATGTATGAAATAAACCATATATCCATGTTTTTCAATTTAAGTACTTGCCAAAAACCTATCAACGAAATGGCAACAATTGCCACTAAGAATAACACCATTACTTTGTATCTCCTGTACGAGCTGTACGTTTCCATCCACCATTTTTATGGCCTTTACAGAAACGAATAAATCCTTGTCCTAATGCAACATTCATCGAAACAAAAAAACTAATAATGGCAATAACACCATTCACTTTTTGATTATTATTAATACGTTTTTGCCCTTGCCATGCTGTGGCATAAAAAACTATTTGAGCAATAAACAAGTATAAATAGGTAATATGGTCTAACAAAAAAGCATTACTGATAAAAGCAATCAACATCAGATGAGGGGCAAACCAGCGTAATACTTTATGCGACCAATAACACCAACTTAATAAACCTTTGGTTGGTGATAAAGCCCATAAATTAGCAAAAAAAGCTTTGTAATTACCAATACCAATTCGAATTCGGCGACCTACTTCGTCGCCTAATGATGGAGCGACTTCTTCTTTAGCTATCGCAGTGTCATTGTATACAACGTCATAACCTTGCTTTTTCACATTCATGACAATGCAGAAATCATCAACAATGGTATCTGTTGATAGCGGTAAATATAACTCTCTTTTCAACGCATAAATGGCACCATTAGCCCCTAACAAGCTACCAAGTTCAGATTCACATTTTTTCAAAAATTGTTCGTAACGCCAGTACAAACCATCGAGATTTTGATTACCATCTTCAGTTTCTAAAATTAACTCTCCAGAAACAGCGCCAACATTATCGCTAAAGCTCTCAACTAAAATAGTCACCGCATTGGCATTGAAGTCAGTATTAGCATCGGTAAAGACTAAAATACCTGCGTTAGATTTCTCAAC
>Ga0209396_1003821_pt1 | contig 14936 bp, 10 predicted proteins | sample GOMGulsemesocosm_6_FD_184638 | JGI IMG/M metagenome (GOLD analysis project Ga0209396, IMG submission 184638) | Methane-oxidizing microbial communities from mesocosms in the Gulf of Mexico - GOM8C Gulf of Mexico (SPAdes) (version 2) | ecosystem: Environmental > Aquatic > Marine > Cold seeps...
AAGAAGTGTGACAAACCTTTTCTTCCATGCGTACTCATTGCAATTACATCAGCATTAATAGAATTTCCAAAATTTAAAATTCCTTTTTCAATACTGGTATCATTGTAAATATTTAAGGTATACTCACTCATGCTTACACCATTAAGGAAACCATTCATACGTTCCTCCGCTTCTGAAGTTGTCATAAATCCAGAAGGCGTATTAACCATTAACAAGTGCATTTTCGCGTTTGCTGTTTTTGCAAATTCTATTGCTTTTAAAAATGACTTTTTATATTCTTCTGTAAACTCACATGCAAAAACAATATCGTCCATTTTAAACCCTTGATCTTCTCTTTTAATAACCAAAACTGGCACATCAGAGGTACGAACAACTTTTTCAGTATTTGATCCAATTATCATTTCTTTAATACCAGAAGCTCCCCTAGACCCCATGACAATCAAATCAATATCTTTTTCATGAGCGGAATCAATAATACCTTCAAAAGCGGCATTATTTTGAATTCCTTCTCTAACATCAACCCCTTCCAAATAATCTTTATCTAAAAACCTCTCAAAACTTTTATGAGCCATCTTCATAAAAAACATTGCTTCAGGCAATTCACTAGTTTCATGCATAGGATCAACCATATCAAAAGGCAATTCTATCATATGCATTACATGTAGTTCACTATCATATCTTTTTGCTAATTGCGCAGCGACTTTTAAAGCATCTTCTGATCCTTTAGAAAAATCTGTAGGGACTAATATTTTTTTCATATAATAAAGTTTATTATTTAGTTTAGTTATAGCATAAATATACAAAAATTAGTAGAAAAAAATAGCGTTCCCTAATTTAGTTTCCTTTGTTTTAAAAAAAGATGTATATTTGCAACGCATTTTTTATGTAAATATGATAAATGAGGGGACAGATGTCCCCTCTTTTTATAATCAATTACGATGTTTAAAGAGTTAGTAAGCAAATTATTACAAGCAGGATTAGATGAAAAACCAGAGTTGTTTTTGATCGACTTTACTGTTGACGCTGGTAATAAAATAAGCGTGATTTTAGATGGTGACAATGGTGTTGCCGTGAAAGACTGCATATTTATTAGTAGAGCTATTGAAAATAATATAGATGAAGAGGAGCATGAATTCTCTTTAGATGTTGCTTCTTGTGGTGCAACTAGCCCTCTTAAAACTACCAGACAATACATAAAAAATATTGGCCGTAACTTAGAAGTTAAACAACTGTCAGGGAATACTCTAGAAGGTGAATTAACGAAAGTAACTGATGAAAAGATAACTTTAGAATGGGATACTCGTGAACCAAAACCAATCGGTAAAGGAAAAGTAACTGTTCATAAAGTTGAAGAAATAGCTTACAGCAATATTGTTGAAGCAAAAGTGATCATAAAATTTTAATAAGATAAATGTCATGGAAAACATTGCATTAATAGAATCTTTTTCTGAGTTCAAAGATGATAAAATGATTGATAGGGTTACCTTAATGGCAATCTTAGAAGATGTATTTAGAAATGCTTTAAAAAAGAAATTTGGTGATGATGATAATTTTGATATCATTATCAACCCTGATAAAGGTGATTTAGAAATCTGGAGAAACAGAGTTGTTGTTGCTGATGGAGAAGTTGAAGAACCTAACCAAGAAATTTCACTTGCTGAAGCAAGAAAAATAGAACCGGATTTTGAAGTTGGTGAAGATGTATCAGAAGAAGTAAAGTTAATTGACCTAGGAAGAAGATCTATCTTAGCCCTAAGACAAAACTTGATCTCAAAAATACACGAGCATGACAGTACTAACATATACAAACACTTCAAAGAACTTGTTGGTAGCATATATACTGCTGAAGTACATCATATTCGTCATAAAGCAATCATTTTATTAGATGATGAAGAAAATGAAATCATACTTCCAAAAGAAAACCAAGTACCATCTGACTTTTTTAGAAAAGGAGAAAACGTACGAGGAATTATTGAAAGTGTTGAATTAAAAGGAAACAAACCTGTAATTCTTTTATCAAGAACGTCACCAGAATTTTTAGAGAAGTTATTTGAACAAGAAATCCCAGAAGTATTTGACGGGCTTATCAATGTTAAAAAAGTAGTTAGAATCCCTGGTGAAAAAGCAAAAGTAGCTGTTGATTCCTATGACGAAAGAATTGATCCAGTTGGAGCTTGTGTTGGAATGAAAGGTGCTCGTATTCACGGAATTGTTCGTGAATTAGGAAACGAAAATATCGATGTAATAAACTACACCGAAAACCCACAATTATTCATTACAAGAGCCTTAAGCCCTGCACGTGTATCTTCTGTTAAAATTAACGAAGAAACCAAAAGAGCTGAAGTAATGCTTAGACCCGAAGAGGTTTCTAAAGCTATCGGTAGAGGTGGGCAAAACATTAGATTAGCAGGTAGATTAACCGGTTATGAAATTGATGTATTTAGAGAAGGTATTGAAGAGGATGTTGAATTATCTGAATTTTCTGATGAAATTGAAGCATGGGTAATTGCTGAATTTTCAAAAGTAGGCTTAGACACCGCAAGAAGCATCTTAGACAAAGATGTTGAAGACATCGTTAAAAGAACAGATCTTGAAGAAGAAACAGTTCTTGATGTTGTTAGAATATTAAAAGAAGAATTTGAAGACTAATTAAATTAAAAGTCTTTAAAAAATAAAAGTTGAGGTAAATTTAGTTATATGGCTGACAATAAAGTAATGAGGCTTAATAAGGTGTTAAGAGAAATGAATATTTCTCTAGACAGAGCTGTGGAATTTTTAAATTCTAAAGGAATTGAAATAGAAGCTCGTCCTACCACAAAAATATCTGGAGATGTATACCAGGTGTTATCTGATCAATTTCAAACAGATGCCAATAAAAAAGTGGCCTCTAAAGAAGTTGGCGAAGAAAAACGTAAGGAAAAAGAAGCCCTTCGTGTAGAACGCGAACAAGAAGAAGAACGCAAAAAAGCTGAAGAGCTTAAAAGGCAAGAAGTTATTAAAGCTAAGGCAAAGCTTTCTGGACCAAAAACTGTTGGTACAATAGATTTAGATGCAAATAAAACTCAGCCAGAGACACCTCAAGAAACTGCACCTGAAGCTAAAGAAGCACCAAAAAAAGTTCAACCAGAAGAAGTTAAGCCAGAAGCTCCTACGGTACTTGAAACTCGTAAAACAGAAGTTCAAAAACCAAAAGTTTTAAAGACTATAGACTTAGAAAAAACTAAGCCTACACCTAAAAAGAAAAAGGATAGTCCTAAAAAAGAAACTGTAAAGCCACAACAAAAAAATACTCCTAAAAAATCAGTTGAAACTCCTACTGCAAAACCTGTTGAAAAAACAGTAGAAAAAGTAGTAGCAGCAACTCCTGAAAAAACAGAGAACACTTCAAACGAAGAGTCTACTCCTGAAGAAAAAGTAGCTACTCAATACCAAAAATTGTCTGGACCAAAAATGACCGGGCAAAAAATTGATTTATCTCAATTTAACAAACCTAAAAAGAAAGTAGACCATAAAAAAGGTGCAGCTGCGAAACCTAAACGTAAACGCATAACTAAACCAGGAACTACCACAACCCCTAGAACCGGTGGAGCAAACCGTGGACCAGCAAGGGGAGGAGCAAACCGTGGACCAGCAAGAGGAGGAAAAGGAAGAAGAGCCGCCCAAGTTGTAAAAGAGGAACCATCTGAAGCTGATGTACAAAAACAAGTAAGAGAAACCTTAGAAAAGTTACAGGGTAGATCAAGCAAATCAAGAGGTGTTAAAAACAGAAGAGATAAAAGAGATTTACACCGTCAGAAAAGACAAGACGAAATTGAAGCTCAAGATGCTGACAATAAAATAAAAGTAACTGAATTTGTTACTGTTAATGAACTTGCTACCATGATGGATGTGCCAAACACAAAAATTATTGGAGCATGTATGTCACTTGGAATCATGGTTACCATGAACCAACGTCTTGATGCGGAAACATTAACAATTGTTGCAGAAGAATTTGGATTCGAAGTTGAATTCGTATCTGCTGACTTAGAAGAAGCAATTGTTGAAATAGAAGATAAGCCAGAAGATTTAGTAACCAGAGCGCCAATTGTTACCGTAATGGGACACGTTGATCATGGTAAAACATCTTTACTAGATTATATCCGTAAGGAAAATGTTATCGCTGGTGAATCTGGTGGAATCACACAACATATTGGAGCATACGGAGTTGAATTAGAAGGAGGACAAAAAATTGCTTTCTTAGATACTCCAGGTCACGAAGCCTTTACTGCAATGCGTGCACGTGGTGCCCAAGTAACTGATATTGCTATTATTGTAATTGCAGCTGATGATGACATCATGCCACAAACAAAAGAAGCAATTTCTCACGCACAAGCTGCTGGAGTCCCTATTATATTCGCTATAAACAAAGTAGATTTACCTGCTGCAAATCCTGAAAAAGTAAAAGAACGCTTAGCAGCCATGAATTTACTTGTTGAAGATTGGGGCGGAAAAATTCAATCACATGACATCTCTGCTAAAACAGGGTTAGGTGTTAATGAGTTGTTAGAAAAAGTGTTGCTTGAAGCTGAATTATTAGACCTAAAAGCAAACCCAGATAAAATTGCAACGGGAACTGTTGTTGAAGCATTCCTAGATAAAGGTCGTGGATATGTTTCTACAATATTAGTACAAGCTGGTTCTTTAAAAATTGGTGACTACTTATTAGCTGGTAAACATACCGGTAAAATAAAAGCAATGCAAAACGAAAGAGGTGACGATGTTAAAATCGCCGGACCTTCCACTCCTGTATCAATACTAGGATTAGACGGAGCGCCTCAAGCTGGAGATAAATTTAATGTATTTGAAGACGAAAGGGAAGCAAAATCAATTGCTACAAAACGTACTCAATTACACAGAGAACAATCTGTAAGAACTCAACGCCATATTACACTTGATGAAATTGGACGTCGTATCGCACTTGGTGACTTTAAAGAATTAAACATCATCCTTAAAGGAGATGTGGATGGTTCTGTTGAAGCATTAACAGATTCTTTCCAAAAATTATCTACTGAAGAAATTCAAGTAAACATTATACACAAAGGTGTTGGAGCAATTACTGAATCAGATGTATTATTAGCATCTGCTTCTGAAGCAATCATCATCGGATTTAATGTTCGTCCTGCTGGAAAAGCGAGACAAGTTGCCGATTTAGAAGAAATTGACATCAGAACTTACTCTATTATCTATGATGCAATAAACGACTTAAGAGACGCAATGGAAGGAATGTTATCTCCTGACATTAAAGAAGAAATCACTGGTACTGCTGAAGTTCGTGAATTATTCAAGATATCTAAAGTAGGTACTATTGCAGGTTGTATGGTAGTTTCTGGTAAAATACTTCGTAGCGGTAAAATCCGTATCATACGTGACTCAGTAGTTATATTTGATGGAGAATTAGCAGCATTAAAACGTTTCAAAGATGACGCGAAAGAAGTAGCTAAGGGTTATGACTGTGGTATGCAAATCAAAAATTACAATGACCTTAAAGAAGGTGATGTATTTGAATGTTACCAACAAGTTGAAGTTAAAAAGACACTTAAAAAGCAGCGTTAATCTATAAATCGGATTGATTAGCAGTCAACTTCATAAATACAATAAAATCCCTTTAGAGTTTCTAAAGGGATTTTTTATTACACAAGTGTCAGTATATAAAAATTAACCATTGGTACGCACTAAAGTTTTTACTACATTTACATAATGCTATTTGAATTAACTATCATCATAATAATGCTCATGCTATCCGCATTCTTCTCAGGAATGGAAATGGCCTACGTATCTTCTAACAAAATACATATTGAATTAGAGAAGAAAAAAGGCGGTTTAATAGCAAATGTTTTATCAAAAATAACCGAGAACCCTTCAAAATTCATAGCCACAATGCTTGTTGGAAACAATGTTGCATTAGTAATTTACGGACTTTTTATGGGGGATTTTATTATGAATTGGCTACAAGGAACAATCTCTGAGCAAAATGAACAATTTAACTACATCGTTGATAACTTCGGTTTACTAATTCAAACAATTCTATCTACTCTTGTCATATTAGTTACTGCTGAATTTTTACCAAAAGTATTTTTTCAAATTTATGGAAACACTTTATTGAAATTTTTTGCACTACCTGCCTATGTTTTCTATTATCTATTTTATAACATCACTTGGTTTGTAATGTACATTTCCGATTTTGTACTAAAAAAATTCTTTAAAACAGAAGGTGACGAACTACAGTTGACCTTTTCTAAAGTTGAATTAGGAAACTATATTACAGAGCAAATGGAAAGTGTCGCCAAAACTGAAGATGTAGATTCCGAAATACAAATGTTTAAAAACGCTTTGGAATTTGCAGATGTAAAAGCTAGAGAAGTAATGGTGCCTAGGACAGAAATTATCGCTGTTGAACTACATCAAAATATCGTAAATCTAACTAAACTTTTTACCGAAACTGGCTTCACAAAAGTACTAGTCTACAAGGATACTATTGATGATATTATTGGCTACATACACTCCTTTGACTTATTTAAAAGGCCAAAAACAATAAAATCAATCATCCATCCAATAGAGTTCGTCCCTGAAACAATGTTAATAAACAAAACCTTAGACTTACTTATTAAAAAAAGAAAAAGTATAGCTATTGTGTTAGATGAATATGGAGGCACATCAGGAATGATGACTGTAGAAGATATTATCGAAGAGCTATTTGGCGAAATTGAAGATGAACACGACACCGTAGTTTTAATTGAAGAACAACTAGATGAATTCACTTTTCAATTTTCAGCCAGACAAGATGTTGATTATATCAATGAAAAATTTAAAATAAACCTTCCTGAAGCTGAGCAATACGAAACTCTTGGGGGATTAATTGTATACAACACCCAAGAAATTCCAAACAAAGGAGAAAAGGTTCGAATAGATAATTTTATTTTCACCATTTTAGAAGCATCTAACACAAAAATTGACCTTGTGAAATTAGACGTTACCAACAAAGAATAAACTCCTTTTCAACACCTCGAGAGAAAATCCTTAGCTTTGAACTTTCCCATTAAAAAACTTCCTTAATAAATAATAAAATAATTCCTTTAAACTACTTTTATTTTATACAATAAAACGTTATTTTCGCTTTCTTAATTTACTAAAAATACATTCAAGATGGCAATCTTAAGCAAGATACGAGAACAATCAATTTTTTTAATATTCATTATAGCATTAGGATTATTTGCATTCTTAATTGATCCAACAAAGTTGATTGATTTTTTCGCAAATGGTGGAACCAAAGAATATTTAGCAAAAGTTAACGACGAAGTTATTTATAACGAAGCCTTTGCAAAACAGGTTGAGGCTAAACAAAGAGGTGGGCAACAAAGCTCTATGCAAATTGCAAATCAAGTTTACAACCAAGAAGTTACTAAAATCCTTATACAAGAAGAGCTAGACAAACTAGGAATCTCTGTTGAAAAAGATCAAATGTGGGAACTTTTTAAAGGAAACTACGGAAATCTTGCTCAATTTAAAAATGAAGAAGGAGCTTTTGACGAAGGTAAACTAAAGGAATATATTGAAAACCAAGTTAAAGCAAACCCTAAAGCTTGGGAAGACCAAGAAAATAGTATTGCTTTTAACGGAAAACAACAATTGTACTATGCTTTAATTAAAGCTGGATCGTTACCAACTGAAAAAGAAGGAGAATTAGCGTACAAAATACAAAATGATTTGGTTGACATGAAATTTGTGTATTTACCGTTTACATCAATTGCTGATTCAACAATCACTATTTCAAAAGATAAAATTCAAGGATATATCAATACGCATAAAAATGAATTTGAAGAAGAAGCTAATGCTTCAGTTCAATACGTTTATTTTGAAGAAAAACCATCTAAAGAAGATGAAGATGAAGCTAAGGTTAAAATCAACAAGCTATTATCCGAATTAAAAACTTCTACTGATCTTGAAAACTTTGTTAACGAAAACTCTGTTATCAAATACGACAGTATTTACAAATTAAAATCTGCTTTAGAAGCACCTATTCAAGCTTTAGTTGACTCTATGGCAATTGGTGAAACTTACGGACCATATACCGCTGGAGAATTTACTAAAATAATAAAGTTAACTGGTACTAAGGTTGCACCTTCAGTAAAAGCTAGCCATGCATTAATTGCTTATGAAGGAGCTCAAAGAGCAAATCCAGAAGTAAAAAGAACTAAAGAAGAAGCAGAAACTTTAGCAAATGAATTACTTGCTAAAGCAAAAACATCTGGAACTGATTTTGCTGCATTTGCAACAGAAAATTCTGATGGCCCATCTGCCACTAAAGGAGGAGATTTAGGATGGTTTTATGAAGGACAAATGGTTGAAAAGTTTAACGATTATGTATTCAACAATAAAAAAGGTGATATTGGCTTAGTTGAAACTGACTTTGGTTTTCATATTATTAAAATTGATGACACTAAAGAGGAAAACAAATACCAAGTAGCAACAATTGCTAAGCAAGTTGAGCCTTCTCAAAAAACTATTGATGCATTATACGCTGAAGCTAGTCAGTTTGAAGTTGAAGCAAACGCTAGTAAATTTGACGAAAAAGCAACAGAAAAGAATTACGCTTTACGTCCTGTAAACAAAGTAACTAACTTATCTGAGAATTTACCTGGACTTAAAGGAACTCAACGTCAGATAGTACAATGGATGTTTAGAGACGATACTAATATTGGAGATATTAGAAGATTTGACATCAATGGTAGCTATGCTGTTGTACAGGTAACTGGAAGAAAAGAAAAAGGATTAATGTCCATAGACGATGCTTCTTTTAAAGTATTACCTATTTTAAAAAATGAAGAAAAGGCAAAACAATTGAGAGCAAAAATATCTGCTACAACATTAGCCGATATCGCTGCAAACAATAATACTAATGTAAAAACTGCCAATGCAGTAAGCATGGGCAACCCTACTTTACCTGGTGCAGGTAGAGAACCAAAAGTTGTTGGTACTGCTTTTGCTTTAGAAAACGGACAAGTTTCTGATTTAGTTGATGGCGAAAAAGGAGTTTACAAAATTGAAGTAACCAAACACACTAAAGCTCCAAAAATGGATTCTTACAAAGCTTATGCTAAGGACCCTGCTAACAACATTAATGCTGTTGGTACTAAAGTAATGGAAGCATTAAAAAAGAAGGCTACAATTGAAGACAACAGAGCTACTTTCTACTAGTAGTTACTTTTAATTAATACTATATAAAAAAGCCTCTTGATTAATCAAGAGGCTTTTTTATACACACAAACTACACCAACATAATATAGTGGTATATTAAATTCACTTAACACCCCAAGAAGCAAAAATTAACTTTATTATTTTAATTGGAAAGGCAAGTAACGGTTTGTCAAATACACAGAAATAAGAAACCTCTGCTATATAAATAACAGAGGTTTCTACCCCAAAAAAACTTACTTAATCCATAATATCTTATGGACTATTCAAAGGTACGAAACTAACACATGCAAAAAAATACCCTTTTTTGGGTATTTTTTTAATCACTACACTTAGTTAGTTATAAATACTATATCCCTTCAGGAATTTTAAGCACCATTCCTGGCGACAAACTTGTAGTAGAAAGCTTGTTGTAATTTATGATGTTTGAAGCCGAAACACCTGTGTATTTTCTTGCAATTGCATATAAGGTATCTCCTTTTTTTACCACATATGTATCCCCTTTCGGTAAAGTACTAGGAACTGGAGAGGATGAATTTATAGCATTAGCTATATAAACACGTCGTACTTCTGAAAAAGCACTTGACCAATACCCTTCTCTTAATGAAGAAATCATCACCCCTCTAGAAGAAGAGGAATGTACAAACTTAACATCTCTTCCATCAACACTCACCACCAAGCCAACATGATTAATACGTCCTTTTCCTCCTGTTTTAAAGAAAACCAAATCTCCTTTCCGTGCATTTTTTTGAGAAACTCTAACTCCCTTTTTAGACTGTTCAATTGACCTACGAGGCAATACTACATTTGCTGATTTAAATGAAGTATACATAAGCCCCGAGCAATCCATTCCACTTTTTGAAGTACCACCATATTTATATTTCGTCCCTTTAAAACTTAGCGCTTTTCTAATAATTTTATTTGTAGTTGTTGTAACAGATTCTTTACTTACAACTGTTTTGGCTTTTCCCTTACTAGTAGGAATTGGCTTTGTAGTATTATGTGTTTTTGACGCATCTCCATTAGATAGTGACTTTGAAGTAACAACGTGATGTTTCGATTTACAAGAAGCAAGCACTAAAATCACTAACAATAAATATATATGTTTTTTCATAAACTATAAATTACTGAACACCCGTTATTAATTTTGCTGTATTTTCACTTGCTCCACTACCTCCTAATTGCTGCTCCAACTCAAAATAATCATTAAACATTTGTGTTCTATATGAAGGGTTTAAAATATTTGTTAACTCGTATTTTAAATTTTTTACATTTAATTCATCTTGAATTAATTCTTTTACAACCTCCTTATCCATTATTAAATTCACTAACGAAATATATTCTAAATTCACTACCCGTTTTGCTATTTGAAAGGATATGCTATTTCCTTTGTAGCATACTACTTGAGGAACTTTAAATAATGCCGTTTCCAACGTAGCTGTACCTGAAGTAACCAAGGCCGCAGTTGACAAGCTCAATAAATCGTAAGTTTTATTTGAAATAAAGCTGATGTTTTTATTGTTGATAAATTGCTCATAAAAGACATAATCTTGACTTGGTGCACCAGCAATTACAAACTCATATTCTGAAAAATCATCAACTACAGAAAGCATTATAGCCAACATTTTTTTTATTTCCTGAGCCCTACTCCCTGGCAACAATGCAACAATTGGCTTATCACTGAGTTTGTGTGATTTTCTAAACTCAAACTCATCTACCAATTCTTTATTACCTATTGCATCTAACAATGGATGTCCGACAAAATGTACAGGATATTTATGTTTCGTTTCGTAAAAATCTTTTTCAAATGGTAAAATAACATACATGTTATCTACATCTCTTTTTATGGCTTTTATTCTATTTTCTTTCCAAGCCCATATTTGAGGAGATATATAATAATGAGTTTCAAATTTTAATTCTTTTGCCCATTTCATTATCCTGAAATTAAAACCTGGATAATCCACAAAAACTATTTTATCAGGATTGTACTCTGCTATATCTTTTTTACAGAATGATATGTTTTTTGAAATGGTCCTCAAATTCATCAGCACCTCTACAAACCCCATAAAGGCAAGTTCTCTATAATGTTTAACAAGAGTACCTCCAACCTCTTGCATCAAATCGCCACCCCAAAATCTAAATTCGGCATGCACATCTTTTTGCAATATCGCCTTCATTAAGTTTGATGCATGCAAATCACCCGATGCTTCTCCTACAATAATATAATACTTCATTGTTTCTTTTTATTACTCCTCAACATACTGCTCCTCATTTCTAATCAAGTTACAAAAAATAAAAAGCATATGCTGTAAAAGCTACCAACATAGTCGCTAAAAGCACACCTCGCGCTCTATAGTCTAAATCTTTTTTAAGGAATAGAAAAAAGACTAGTAGATTTGCTATTGCACCTAAGGCAAGTAACATCCATAAATTTCCTTGAGCTTTAAACATCAGAAAAGTGGCTTCAATACTTTTTTCTTTAACTTTTGACAATATAAACGTACAAATCAACACACCTATAACTGCTGAAATAATACCCGTAAAAAAACCTTTAAAAACTTCTTGTTTAATCTTCAAAATCCCACGTATTTAAATTTTGTATAAAATGATGCGCTGTTAAATCAAACTGAACAGGTACTACAGTAGCAAATCCAGTTTCTAATGCGTACAAATCAGTATCTTGTCCCTTGTCTAAATTCACAAACTCCCCAGTAAGCCAATAATATTCCTTCCCTTGTGGACTTGTTCTTTTATCAAACTCTTCAATCCAGTTTGCTTTTGCTTGACGGCAAACCTTTAACCCCTTAATATTTTCTTTCGGAAAATTAACATTTAATACAACTCCATCAGGCAATCCTTTTTGAAGTACGTTTTTAGTGATTGTTCTTATGTATTGCTTTAGCGGCTCAAAATCAGCATTCCAACTATGATCCTCCAAAGAAAAACCAATAGATGGAATTCCTTCAATCCCAGCTTCAATTGCCGCACTCATGGTTCCTGAGTAAATTACATTGATAGCTGAATTGGACCCATGATTGATCCCTGAAACACATAAATCAGGTTTTCGATGTAAAATTTCATTTACCGCAAGTTTCACGCAATCTGCTGGAGTACCTGAACAGCTGTATTCTGTTTGCTTACCTTCATTTTTTGTTAACTTTTCAATATGCAATGTAGAATCCAATGTAATTGCATGTCCCATGCCACTTTGAGGGCTATCTGGTGCAACTACACAAACATCACCTAACTCATTCATCACTTCAATTAAAGCCCTAATGCCTGGAGCTGTGATTCCATCATCATTTGTCACTAAAATAAGAGGGTTGTCGCTCATTTTTTTATATTTGTTATTCAAATGCTAAAGTACAAAAATAGCGATGATAAACCGCTACACAATTTTTAAGAAAAATTTAAGGACTGCTATGATACTTTGGCTTGATATTTTCATTAACTTACATATTACAGTATAATGACACGATTTATGATAAAGAATTTCAAAATAGCCATACTAATATGTTTAATTGCAATCACTTCTTGCAGTTTTACCACAAAAACTTTTGACGACCCTAACAAGGACAAATTACTCCTTGAATTAATCAGTTATGTATTAGAGCAGTGGCATTACAGCCCTAAAGACATCAATGATGACTTTTCAGAACAAGTTTTTGATGATTTTGTCAATTCTGTTGACCCTTTAAAAAGATACTTTTATCAATCAGACATCAATGATTTTAAAAAATATAAAACTAAAATTGATGACCAAATAAAAAATAAAGACCTGACCTTTTTCAATTTGGTATTTGATAGATTAATGGAACGAATGAAAGAGGGAGAAACCTTATCATTAGCTATTATTGAAAAACCGTTTGACTATTCAAAAATTGAACTATTAAGTACGGACTATGAAGTGAACCCATATGTGAATTCAAAAAAAGAAATGAAAAACAGATGGAGAAAGCAATTAAAATATTCTACCATTGATAATTACGACGATGAATTATCAGATGATTCGGCTATAAATGATAGCCTCCCTGCAAAAGAAATTAAACCAATAACAAAGCTTACAAAAAAAGAGGCTGAAAAAGAAGCTAGAGAAAAAACCAAAGAATTCTTAATAGATTATTATGCTATAATGGATGACTTAGAGCGTAAGGATTGGTTTACAAATTACTTAAACGCTATTGTTGAAGTGTTTGATCCTCATACTGCTTACTATGCCCCTAGAGACAAAGAACGTTTTGACCAAGATATGTCAGGAAAACTGGAAGGAATAGGCGCACGATTACAGAAAAAAAACAATGAGGTAAAGATTATGTCCCTTATTTCAGGAGGCCCAGCTTGGAAAGGACAAGAATTGGAAGCTGGTGATATTATTTTAAAAGTTGCTCAAGAAAAAGAAAAAGAAGCTACTAGCATTGTTGGTATGCGCTTGGACAACGCTATAAAATTGATCAAAGGACCTAAGGGAACTATTGTAAAATTAACCATCCGAAAAGTAGACGGAACAGTAACCGTAATTCAAATTAAAAGAGACATCGTTGAACTAGAAGAAACTTATGCAAAAAGCTCCCTAATCAAAAAAGAAAATAGAACCTTCGGAATTATAAATCTTCCAAGATTTTATGTTGATTTTAAAGACTATTCTGAAAGCAGAAACGCCTCTTCTGATGTAAAAAAAGAAATCATTCGCTTGAAAAAGCAAGGAATGGAAGGATTAGTAATAGACCTTAGAAATAACGGTGGAGGATCCCTACAAACTGTTGTAGACATGACAGGACTTTTTATTAAAGATGGACCAATTGTTCAGGTAAAATCTTCAGGAAAGAAAAAAGATGTATTAAAAGATACTGATTCAAGTATTGTTTGGGACGGTCCATTAGTAATATTGGTGAATGAGTTATCAGCTTCTGCTTCAGAAATTTTAGCAGCTGCGCTACAGGATTACAAACGAGCGATTATTATTGGTAGCTCACAAACTTTTGGAAAAGGAACTGTTCAAAATGTTATGGATTTGAATAAATTTATGAGAAACAATACATTTGGAGATGTAGGCGCCCTAAAGTTAACGACTCAAAAATTCTATAGAATTAATGGCGGATCTACCCAACTAGAAGGAGTAAAAAGTGATGTTGTTGTTGTAGACAGGTATAGCTTTATAGATGTGGGAGAAAAAGATCAAGAAAACCCATTACCTTGGGATAAAATAAGTGCTGCAAATTACACCGCATGGGACGGATTTATCAATTATGAAGAAACCATTAGTAAAAGCAATGCACGTATGCGTAATAATACTCAATTACAGTTAATTGAAAAACAAGCTAAATGGATTAAGAAACAATCTGAAGAAAAAGAAGCTTCATTAAATTATAGTGATTATTTAGCTGAAAAAGAAAAAATAAAGGAGACTGGCGAACAATTTGAAGCACTAAGCAAGTACAAAACAAATTTATCCTTCACCTCATTACCCTATGAAACTAGCCTAGTAGAAAAAGATTCCATTTTAGGAAGAAAACGAGAAACTTGGCATAAATATTTAGCAAAAGATGTATATATTGAGGAAGCTGTAAATGTTTTAGAGGATTTACAAGTCAACAACATCAAGGTTAAACAAAAAGTAGTATTAAAAGACTAATCTTTTATGTCAAAAAAATCAAGCTCATTAAGTAGTTTAGCGCTCCAAAAATTCAAACGAAATTTTTGGGGCG
>Ga0209396_1003822_pt1 | contig 14934 bp, 11 predicted proteins | sample GOMGulsemesocosm_6_FD_184638 | JGI IMG/M metagenome (GOLD analysis project Ga0209396, IMG submission 184638) | Methane-oxidizing microbial communities from mesocosms in the Gulf of Mexico - GOM8C Gulf of Mexico (SPAdes) (version 2) | ecosystem: Environmental > Aquatic > Marine > Cold seeps...
TAGCAGGTCGTGCATTAGATGCAATGATTGATAGCATTTGTGGTGCTCTAAAAGATGGCGATCAAGTTGCTTTAGTTGGTTTCGGTACTTTCTTGGTTAAAGAGCGTGCTGCACGTACTGGCCGTAACCCACAAACGGGTGAGCCAATTCAAATTAAAGCGGCTAAAGTGCCAAGCTTTAAGCCTGGTAAAGCTCTTAAAGACGCCGTTAACTAATTCAGTTAATACCGTCATGAAACGCATCCATCGGATGCGTTTTTTTTTGCTTGCTGCTGAAAAGAAAGATTTGGAGATCTCATGTTGCAGAATATTCGCGATAATTCACAAGGAACTATCGCAAAAATTATTGTTGGTTTTATTATTGTAACCTTCGCGTTATTTGGAATTGAATCAATTGTTGCCCTGGGAAGCAGTGACTCTGCTCCTGCCACGGTTAATGGTACCGATATTGAAGAAGTAGAAATTTTGCGTTTGGTTGAAATGCAAAAGAATCGCTTCCGTCAACAGTTCGGTGAAAATTATGATGAAAGCTTGTTTAATGATGGCTTTTTACGTCAATCAGCGATCGAGCAATTAATTGAGCAGAAAGTAGCGGTGACTCAAGCACGCGAACTCGGTGGTTATGTATCCACTCAATCAATTGATAAGGCTATTTTAGCGGCTCCTGAGTTTCAGCAGGACGGTCAATTTTCTAGCGATCGTTTCAAAATGGTTCTTCGTCGCAGTGCTTTAAGTCCTTTGGCTTATCGTGCCGTTCTAGAAGAGCAAGCACTCGTTACGCAAGTGCAATTAGGCACGGGTTTGACCGATACGGCTTTACCGTTTGAAGTTAAGCGCCAGCAAGCACTACAGCACGAACAGCGAGATTATGAATACGTAATATTCAATACCGCTGATTTAAAGAAAGACATTGAGTTAACCAGTGACGAAGTTCAAAGTTATTATGATGCCAATAAACAGCGTTATATGACTGCAGAGCAAGTATCTGTTGATTACGTGGTATTAAATAAATCAGATCTTGATGTCGATGTTCAAATTGATGAAGATCAGCTTGATCAAGCTTATGAAGAATATCTATCTAAGCTAGGTGAAAGTGAAGAGCGTAAAGCTAGCCACATCTTAATTGAAGTTAATGATGAGCGTAACGATGATGCTGCTGCTTCTTTAGCTCAGCAATTATCTGCAAAAGCACAGTCCGGAGAAAGTTTTTCCGAATTGGCTAAGCAGCATTCAGATGATATTGGTTCAAAGAATGTCGGTGGCGATCTTGGCTATAATACTCGCGGTGGTTTTGTCACTGAGTTTGATGATGCTTTGTTTGCTATGACAGAAGGTCAAGTTTCAGAAGCTATTAAGACTGAATTTGGTTATCACGTTATCAAGCTAGAAGGTATTCGCAAGCCAGACGTTGCCAGCAAAGAAGCAAAAGAAGCGGAATTCACTGCCGAGATTAAATCCTCACAGTTAAATGAGAAATTTGCTGAGCAAGCAGAGATGTTAGCGGCAGCAGCTTTTGAAAATGAAACGATCGCTGATTTAGTTGATACCAGTGATTTTGCTACTAAAGTGCAAACGACGGCTTTATTTAGTCGCTCTCAAGGTGTTGGCATTGCATTGCATGCTAAAATTCGTAATGCCGCTTTTGATGAAAAAGTACTGGCTGATCGTGAGTTGAGCGATGTTATCGAAATATCTTCTGATCAGCTGATTGTTGTTGGCTTAAGTAAGCATGTTGAGCCAGCGGTTAAAGCACTTGCCGATGTTAATACGGTCATTGAAGCGCAGTTGACGAATGATAAGGCTGCAGCGTTAGCGACTGAAAAAGCAGAAGCATTAGCGGCGAACCTAGCTGCGACATCTGTCGTTTGGCAGCAAGCGAAAGCTGCAACTTACAATGATGCCGGTGATGCACCTGCTGAATTGAATAAAGCCGTATTTGGCTTAGCCAAGAAAGCGGGTGAAGTGATAACAGTTAAGACGACTACGGGTCAGGCTGTTGCACGTTTGAGCTCAGTTGTTCAAGTTGTTGTTGAAGCTGCGAGCGAAGATAATGCTCGTATTAGCCAAGCAAAAGCAAATGAAAGCTTTTATGTTTACCGTCAGTGGGCTAAATCGAATTCTGAAATTGAACGCAGTGGTTCTTAATGAATCGCTGTATTTGATCGAATGAATTTGAGACATAAAAAAAGGGGCTAAGCCCCTTTTTTTATGTCTGCTCAATAATATAATACGTAGATACTAATTATACTTTCGCATTAGCCTCTACATTAGCCCTCTGCATTATCTTCCATATCTTCTAAGCTCATAGCGCAGCTATTGAATCCAGCATCGACATAGATTGTTTGTGCAGTAATGCCTGACGCGAGATCTGAGCATAAAAACATGGCGCTATTGCCCACTTCAGCAATGGTGACATTGCGCTTCAGTGGCGCGCGTTCCGCATTGCGTTTTAACATCTTACGAAAGTTCTTAATGCCGGATGCCGCAAGGGTTCTAATGGGCCCTGCTGATATTGCATTAACACGAATTCCCTCTGGCCCTAGGCTTCCTGCTAAATAGCGTACAGACGCTTCTAAGCTGGCCTTGGCGAGACCCATGACGTTGTAGTTGGGTAAGGTTTGCTGTGAGCCATGATAGGTTAAAGTTAATAAACTCCCATTTCTACCTTGCAACATAGGGCGTGCCGCTTTTGCTAAAGCAACAAAGCTGTAGGCGCTGATATCGTGAGCGATAGCAAAACCTTCACGGGTAGTCGCAGCAAGATAATCACCATCTAATTCGTGGCCAGGAGCAAAACCTACAGAATGCACCAATATATCTAAGCCATCCCATTGCTTGGACAGTTCTTCGAATACCTGGTTGATTTCGTCATCACTGGATACATCACAAGGAAGAACAATGGAGGACCCCCATTGAGCAGCCATTTTTTCGACGCGGGCTTTGAGTTTTTCACCTTGGTAGGTGAAGGCCAATTCAGCACCTTGCTGATAAAAGGCTTCGGCAATACCTGATGCGATGGATAATTTGCTCGCAACACCGACGATTAATACTTTTTTACCGGCCAATAAGCCCATAAGATATTCCTTGTTATTCTGATGGATCTAAAAATGTAGAGTAACTAATCAGCAAGTTTGATTAATCGATCCATGATTGGGTATTTATTCCACAAAACGGCGTAAATACATCCTTGTAGCCTTAGGCTCGACCAGTCGTTGCAGGTTTTCACGCCGCTACGCTCCATGTCTCGCATATTTGCTCCACAATTACCCAATAATAGATCTTCCGCTGTTCAAAATTGCACCAGCTAAATAGTTACGGTTTAAATTATTTACCCTAGGCTAACCTGTTATCTGAGATAGGCCAAGTAGGGGTTGAGGCAATTAACTGTTGAGTATAATTCTCTTGTGGCTGATCGCAGATTTTTACCGCGGGTCCGTATTCAATAATTTCGCCCTCATGCATTACCGCGATATCGTCGGCAATGTGGCGTACAACGGCTAAGTCGTGGGTAATAAATATCATGGATAAATTCAGCTTTTGTTGCAAATCTACCAGTAAATTGAGTATTTGAGCTTGCACAGAAACGTCTAAAGCAGAGACTGGCTCATCGCAGATTAACAACTCCGGTTGTAACATCAGCCCACGAGCAATCCCTATACGCTGTTTTTGCCCACCCGAAAATTCATGGGGGTAGCGCGATAAAACATGAGTTGGAAGTCCCACTAAGGTAAGCATTTCTTTTGCTTTAATTATACGTTCAGCTGAAGAGCCTATGCCGTGAATAATTAACGGTTCAATTAACAGTTGCTGAATGGTATGGCGACTATTCAAAGACTCTTGCGGATCTTGAAATATATATTGTAGCTCTTTCGCTAACTGCAATCGTTTATTTCGAGCTAGGGGCATATTTTTATAAAGAATCTCACCGCTATCAGGCAGTAAAAATCCAGCCATCATTTTGGCGAGGGTCGTTTTACCGCTGCCCGAAGTCCCCACAATTCCTAGCGTTTTACTTTTCTGTAAACTTAGGCTTACCTGTTTAACCGCATGAAAGGGCTGTTTGCGGAAATTGAAAATTGAAGCATTCAATTCAAAGCTCTTATTGATATTGTTGAGCTGCAAAATCGTTTCAGTTGATCCTACATCATTCGTACTGATAAAGTTTTTTTCAGTAGTTTGATACTCATCTAGCACACGGGAAAAGCGCTTTATTTGCTGCTCTTCTGATTCATTGTCACTTTCTGCTTGCGGGATGCTAGGCAGGGGTTGGCGGCAGGGGTGATCTTTAGATGGGCTACACAATATTAAAGCTTGGCTATATGGATGCTGTGGATTATTGAATAGTTGCTGAATACTGGCGCGCTCGATGATTTTACCGTTATACATGACAAGGGCGGATTCACAAATTTGTGCGATAACGGCAAGATCATGGCTGATAAATAATAAGCTGGTATTGTATTTTTTTTGCAGCGACTGTAATAAATCAAGTATTTGAGCTTGTATGTTTACATCAAGGGCGGTGGTCGGCTCATCGGCAATGATTAAGTCAGGTTTGCAAGAAAGCGCCATTGCAATCATGACGCGCTGTCGCATGCCGCCAGAAAGCTGGTGAGGGTAGTTACCTTGTCTTTTTTCGACTAGGTCGAGGCCGACATCTGTTAATAGTTGCAAGCATAACTGATGACTATCTTTTGAACTCAATCCTTGCTGATGTAAATTAATCTGCTCTCGAATCTGGCTGCCAATGGTTCTTACTGGGTTTAATGCCGTCATGGGCTCTTGAAAAATCATCGAGATTTTATTGCCACGAATCGAATTCAACTCATCTTGTTTGAGCTTTAGTAGGTCTTTGCCGTTAAAAAGAATTTGGCCGTTGCGTACCTTAATATCAGGCTGGGGCAGTAAGCGCATGATGGCTTGTACGGTTAAGCTTTTGCCACAACCTGATTCGCCAACAATGCCTAGCGTTTGTCCGGGGTTTAGCGAGAAGCTAATGTTTTTAACCAGCTCATGCCACTGATGCCCCTGTTTAACTGCAATGGTTAAGTTAATGACTTCCAGTAGGAATTCAGTGCGAGGTTCGGTAAAGCGCTCAGTTGTTCGTCTAGAGTCGGCCATCATGTTATTTCTTATAACGTGTATTAGTCATAGTGCTAGCCTTGAAACCTTTACCGCTGCGCTTAGCGGATAAACTGTCTACTTTTGCTTTAGCATCAATCCAAAATAATCCACCGGTAGTGGAGTTGAAAGGATCAAATAAACTTTTACTGGATTTAGTAGCGACATTTTCGGGTAGCTTTAACCAGCGCCAAAAACCCGCTCGAGTAAAGGGAACCATAGTCGAGGGAATGAAGATACTCTGGCTGGCAATATTTTGTTCTATTGCATGAGCTAAACGAATTCGTTCTTTTTCATCGGTCGATAGTCGGTATTGATTAATGAGATCGTCCACTTTTGGGTCAGCAAAGTTAGTAATGTTATTTGTTTGCGGTTTGTGGGCATTGTCGGAGTGAAAATGTTGCCAGTAGGCAGGGCGGAAACCCGTACTCCAACCAAGCCAAGCGATATCATGTTTTTTCTCAATCACATTTTTATAAAAAGAGGTGGATTCTAAATACTGGGGTTTTAGTTCAATGCCCGCTTTTTTGGCTTCTTCTGCTAGTACAATAATTTGCGCTTCGTGAAGTTTATTGCCATAACTAAGATTGAAGGATAAACGTTGTTTGTTTTTTATACGTATTCCTTGGCTGTCTTTATTTTTCCAGCCTGAACTTTCAAGCAGGGCAGATACTTTAGCCAAATCATAGGAGAGGGGTTTGATATTAGTATTAGAATAATCACCGTAACCGGTATGAAAGCTGGGTAATCGTTGATAATCATTGCGTAAAAGCTGTTTGATTATTTTTTTGAAATTGAGCCCGTGGGCAATCGCTTTACGGACATTAATATCTTGTAGATTTTCATTTTCAAGATTTAAGAATAAGCCGGATGCGCTTTGCTCAGTTTGATTGTAAAAACTGAGCTTATGTATGAAGCCTTTCTGGAACATCGGGCCTTTGGATTTTTCATGCCATAGTTTTGGTAGGGTTAGGTTAAAAATATCCAGCTCTCCGCGTTCAAAATATTTGAATGCGGTATTTGGATCGCGAACAACTTTAATCAGAACGTGATCAACGTTAAACCGATGGCGTAAGTAACGATCTTCTTGAGCCCACCAGTTTGTTTTTCTGACAAATTCAATACTCTTTCCTTTACGAATCTTACCAACTTGATAAGCGCCTGTATTAGGCTCAACTTTCCAATTGTAACGATTGACCCAGTTTTTATTCAGTTGATGAAAATGTTTTGCTCTTGGCTGAATAGAGTAGAAATAGTGCAGATCTTTTTTCGGCTTTGCTCTCGCGCCGACAATAGCAATCGTTAATGGATCGTACTTAATAATATCAACGACTTCCTCGCTATAATGCTTGTTATACCAAGGGGCAACTATATTTTCTGAGCGATTAAACTCAAGGGCAAAGACAAAGTCATCCGCGGTGACGGGTTTGCCATCAGACCAGCGCGCGTTGGGTTTGATTTTATAATAAACAGTTTTTCGGTCTTTATCGTAGGCCCAATGACTGGCCAGGATTGGAATAATTTCTCCGCTATTAGGATGCATTTCGACTAAAGGTAATTGATTGTCCAGCAAGAAACTGCGGAATGAATTGTTAGAGTCGGGGCCTACGGTACGTAATGTCGGTGGAAAGCTTGGGATATTAAGCCTTACTAATCCACCCTTCTCAGACTTTGTCGCGCTCCATTCCGGGCTAGAGTCATTGTCTAGCCAATTAAGCCCTTTGGGTAGCTCAGCTGCGTAACTCATACTCGAAGAGGCTGTAATTACCAATAAGCTGAGTAATGAAAGCCATCGTCCACAGTTCGTGAAAGCTTTATGCGGGATGAACGAACGTATGTTGAACATAGTTATTTCCAAGTAAGCGCTATTCATAAAAGACCTTGTGCTTAGGGTCAAAAACTTCGCGAATCGCTTCACCGATAAAGGTGACTAGCATTAATACAAATGAAAGTGATATGACCACTGAGCTGATTATCCAAGGGTAGTCGAGATTGTCGACCCCTTGTTTTAATAATTCACCCCAGCTTGGGGCGGGAGCGGGTAAGCCAAAACTTAAAAAATCTAACGCGGTTAATGCGGTGATGCCACCGGCAACAGAGAATGGGATGAAGGTGATGATAGTGGAAATTGAATTTGGAATTATATGTTTATAAATAATTCTAAAGTTACTAGCCCCCATCATTCTTGCGGCGAGCACATAGTCGCGGTTGGCTTCTTTGTAACTAGCACTTCGCATGTACCAGGTCATACTCATCCAGCCGAATAATGCCATGATCAGCACCAGAGACCAGAATCCAGGAGTGATCAAGGAACTCATAATCATCACTATATATAAAAAGGGAATATTGGACCAAATTTCAATGATGCGTTGGAAAAATAGGTCGAACGTGCCGCCTAAAAAACCCATGAAGCAGCCAATAAATACGCCGACGAGATACTCAACAAATAACAGGGTCAGAGCAAAGAAAATCGCAATTCTAAAACCATAAACCAAACGCACAAGTACATCGCGGCCTATAGTGTCGGTGCCAAGGTAATGCTGGCTCGTTAAGCTAGGCGCATGAGGTGGATATAAATTATCAATTAAATCAACTTCGGTCGCGTTAAAAGGAACTAAGGGCAGAATAACAAAGTTATCGTGCTTAGAAAGATTTTTTTCCCAGTTCTGTTTGAGTTGGCGGTAGTTAGTTTCGTATTCATACTCTAAACCAAATTGCTTGCCTTCTATCGAGGCGGTGAAAATGGGCCAGTAAAATTCATTTTCATATTTAACCAGTAGAGCTTTAGAGTTGAAGATGAGTTCGGCAAAGCAAGATAAAATGATCAATGCGAGCAATAGAATAAAAGAAAAATAGCCGCGTTTTAATTGTTTGAATTTTTGCCACGGAGTCGATGTTTGTCTATGCATTTTTAGCTCCGAAGCGAATCCTAGGATCGACTAGAGCCACGCAAATATCTGACAAAATATTCCCGACTAGGGTTAGTAGTGCAGAGATGACCAGAATCCCCATAACGACTGGGTAGTCGCGTTCAATAAGTGATTCATAACCGAGTAAACCAAAACCATCGATATTGAAAATTGTTTCAATTAAAAATGAGCCCATTAAAATAACTGAAATATTATTACCAAAGTGGGTTGCTAACGGAATTAAACTATTACGTAACGCGTGGCGAAATACAGCCTGATTAAATGTCATACCTTTTGATATGGCAGTTTGCACATATTGGGCAGATAAATTATCCAATAGGGCATTTTTTACCATAAACGTCATCACCGCAAAGCTGCCGCTTATGTAAGCGATTAACGGTAGCGTCGCATGTTCAATGATGTCCCAAACTTGCTCAGACCAAGGTAAATAATCAAAATCATCACTGGCAAAACCGCCCATAGGGAAGAGCTCAAAATGAAATGAGAAGGTATAGAGCAATGCTATGGCGACGATATAATTAGGAATAGCGTAGCCTAAAAATACAACGATAGAGGTTGCGAAATCTGCCGGCTCACCGTGTTTTAATGCTTTGTAAATGCCTAGGGGGATAGCGATTAAATAGGTTATGACTAGGGTGCAGAGACCATAAAAAATAGAGATAGGAAGGCGTTCTTTGATTGTATCCCAGACCGGCTCGTAGTATCGCGTCGATTGGCCAAGGTCAAAATTAATCAGCTTACCTAGCCAGTCGAAATAACTTTCGAGTATGGGCTTATCAAAGCCGTAATATTGCTTAAGTTGATCGAGCTGATCCGCAGACAAGGTATTACCAGCAATACTATGGTGTGATGACTGTTGTTGATTTGCCATCTGGTACGCCGTCATCATCCTCTCGATTGGTCCGCCGGGGACCATGCGAGTCAGGGTGAAAACGACGATGGTAATACCGATAAACGTCGGTATTACCAATAATAATCGACGTAGAATATAACCTAGCATGCACTTTCCTTGTTTAAGCTTGGGCTCTAGTTAGTTACATCGACATAAAGCGTGAGCTTTTGACCAGGTTGTAGGTATTTGCTTTTCGATTTTTGGCGGTTCCAACGAATGACATCTTGAATGCGAACTCGAAATTTATTCGCAATGCGAGCGAGAGAATCGCCGTTGCGCACTGTATAGGTTAGTTTGCGGATAACCTCACGGCTTTGGCGTAATTTCTTTTGGCCCCAGATAACCAGTTTCTGACCTTGCTTTAACGTATCGCCGGGCGCCATGCCATTCCATTTTGCGAGTTCACGAATCCCCACTTTATGATCACGGGCAATTTCCCAGAAGCTATCGCCGCCACGGACTTTATATTCAATCTTGTTACTGCTTTTTGCTTTACGAGACGAATTTTGAATCTTGGCGAGTCGACTGCCGGCGCTATAAGAATAGCTTTTTAATGATTTGTGCGCGGAGGGGATTAAAAGTTGGTCGCCAGCACGAATCATATTTCTACGCAGGCCATTAGCATCCTTTAAGGCATCCGCAGTTGTATGAAACTTCTTCGCGATGGTAATCAGTGAATCACCTCGCTTCACTTGATAACGCTGCCATTTCATACGTGAACTTTTTGGCAGCTTTGCTATGTTTTCTTTATATAGGGTTTCTTTTTCAATCGGAATTAATACTTTATGTGGGCCGCTAGGATGGGTTGCCCAGCGATTAAAGCCAGGGTTTAGCTTATATATTTCGTCTAGGGAGGTATCGGCAACTTCGGCTAATTGAGCAAGATCAATCTGTCCACCTGTTTCAACGCTGGCGAAGTAGGGAGTATTCGGCAGGGGTTTAAGGGTGATGCCGTGGAGCCCCGGATTCTTAATTAGTTGCGCTAAAGCGATCAGCTTAGGCACATAGTCACGAGTCTCCCGCGGCAACTTTAGCGACCAAAAATCGGTTGGTTTGCCTAAACGTTTGTTTTTCCGAATGGCCTTACGAATGTTGCCCGCTCCGGTATTGTAAGCGGCTAGAGCCAATAACCAGTCGCCTTTAAACTCACGCTGTAAGGCTTCTAGGTAGGTTAGTGCGGCGACTGTAGATGCGCTAATGTCTCTGCGGCCGTCATACCACCAATCTTGCTTAAGGCCAAAATCACGGCCTGTTGATGGAATGAATTGCCAAACACCAGATGCACGACCGTGAGAATATGCAAAAGGATCAAAGGCGCTCTCAACAATGGGAAGTAAGGCAAGTTCACCCGGAATATCGCGAACATCGATTTGCTCTGCGATATAGTACATATAGCGCTCGGCTCTGGTGGCTATGCGATTCATATAGCCTTGATGCTTTTTATACCAGTTTAATTGCGCTTTGATTCTTGAATTGTCTAAGTCTTGATTGAAGCCATAGGCATTAATGATGCGCTGCCATAAATTCTTTTCAGTAAGCAGCGGGTCATTAAGGTTCTCTGCTTGCCATTGATCTAATACTGGCACGACAGGGTTAACAACAATGGCTGCAGTTAATTTAGGGCTTGGTTTTAACGGCTGCTGAGAGCAAGCGCTAATCAAGGTTAACGATAATAATAGCTGGAAAAGCTTCATCCAATTACAATACTGTGGCTAAGGGAATTGCGCCCAGTCTAATTAGGCATGCTATATAGGGTCAAGGATAAATATGAAGTCAGTACCTCATAAATTAGATCAGCAAGATTATCAGCGCTGGTTATCTTCAGTCTCAGCCCAGCGAATGCTGGCTTTGCAGTCGTCTTGGTTGCAAAATCAAATAGCTTCCTATAGTGGTCATCATTTACTGTATCATGGCCTTGATAAAGACATGGATTGCCTGAATACCAGTGCAATAAGCCACTGTTTTCGCATGGGGCTACCCTGGCAACAAAATGTGATTAGTGCCGATGCTTGGATGGAAAGCAGTCGTTGGCCGCTGCCAGACCAAAGTATTGATGTTGTCGTGATGCAACACAGCTTAGATTTTACCCGCCGCCCGCATCAGATGATTCGTGAGGCTTCTCGGGTATTGGCCCCAGACGGTCATATTGTCATCATTGGTTTTAACCCTTGGAGTTGGTGGGGTATGGTAAGAAAACTCATGCCTTTCGCCTTGGATATGCCTTGGGTGGCTAATATGGTGAGCATGAATCGTCTAAAAGATTGGTTAACCTTATTAGATTACTCAGTGAGAGATGTGGCTACACTCGGCCACCTATGGCCAATCACATTATTCCCACGACGGCTTTCTCATCGCTTTGATAGTGTGCTGGCAGGTGGTCCCTTCTTAATGGGAAATTTTTATATGATCTCCGCGCAAAAAACTCAGTTGGGTATGACGCCATTAAGATCTAAGCGTTGGCAAATAATAGAACCTCAGTTAGGCTGGGCAAAAACGATGACCACCAACCGTCAATCAAAAAATGGTTGAGTGGTAATGACAATTATCCGATAAAATATCCGATAAGAAATTAATTCAATGAGACGTATATGAGACAGGTTGTACTGGATACAGAAACCACGGGTATTGGTGCTGAGAAGGGTCATCGAATTATCGAAATTGGCTGTGTTGAGCTGATCGATAGAAAACTAACCGGTCGCCATTACCATCAGTACGTTAATCCTCAGCGTCCAAGTGATGTCGAGGCAATAGGGGTTCACGGTATTACCGATGAATTCCTTCTAGATAAGCCCCTGTATGGGCAAGTCGCGCAGTCCTTCTATGATTTTATCGAGGGTGCTGAACTTGTCATCCATAACGCCCCATTTGATATCGGGTTTATGGATATGGAGTTTAGGCATGTAAATATGCCTAAAACGGGGACCTTCTGTACCATTCTTGATACCTTGGTAATGGCCCGCGACATGCATCCAGGTCAACGTAATAGTTTGGATGCATTATGTCGCCGTTATGGTATCGACAATAGCCATCGAGAGCTTCACGGAGCCTTGCTGGATGCTGAAATCCTTGCGGATGTGTATCTGATGATGACAGGTGGTCAGACGGACTTGATGTTCAGTGCTGAGCAAGGGAATAACACAGGTGTCGAAGGCGGTTTCAATATAGAGCAGTTTAATTCAATTGATACTCAGTCATTGACCGTTATAAAGGCGAATAGCGAAGAGCTAATTGCCCATGATGGGATTTTAGATATATTAGATAAAAAAAGTGATGGTGCTATTTGGCGTCGTTAATAGCGATATTTTAGTAAAAAAATAGAACTGGGTCATGAAACTAATGCCGTCTGTCAGGCATTAATTGCCTTGCAACCAGCCTATACTTAGGGTATCCATAATATAAAGTTTCTTTCCAGCGACCATAGTGGTTAGAATGTATAATGCATAACAAGAAATAATAGAAGAAAAAATGGCTGTAACTACACTCACAGGAAGTACCATGTCCAATTTGGCGTCAACTTTAAATTTAGTGCGCAAAGAGGTTGATGGCGCATTAGATCAGGCTGCTGTTCGCTTAGAACACTATGCGGAAAGTGCTAATGCTGATGATTTAAAAGGATTTTTAAGCGAGATACAGCAGGTTCGCGGTACCTTCAAAATGCTGGATTTTCGTGCCGGCGAGCGCTTGTGTGAAGAGTTAGCCGATACTGGGCGAACACTTAACCAGTCGGTCGGAGAGAATCAGCATGCCTTAGAAGCTTTCAGTAAGTCCATTATGGTATTAAAGCGCTATGTAGAAATGGTTGCTAATGGTCAGCTGGTTGCGCCTGGATTATTACTTGAAGTCATTAATGACGTACGAAAAAGCCGACAAGAAAAAGCCTTACCGAATGCTTATTTCTTTATGGTTAACTTGCGACCTAAGCTAGACGTTCCTCCTGCGCCTGCTCGCCATACCCCGATTCCTTATCGTCGTGTTCGCCAATTGTTTCAAATTGGCTTGTTAGGTGTGATGCGCAATCAGGGGCGTAAAGGTGCATTAAATGTAATGGGACGCGCGGTCTCGCGCATTGAAAAATCAGCCCGCGGTCAGCAATCGTGGGGCTTTTGGTATGCAGTAAAAGCGGCTTTAGAAGCGCTTAATCAAGAAGCCTTTGAAATTGATTTGTCACGCGTATTATTAATGCGTTCGCTAGATAAGCAAATTCATAAGTTGGAAGCCAGTGATGGTCAGTTGTTATCAGAGAAGCAACCTGATTGGCTATTAAAAGAATTCCTTTACTTAATTTCATTAGCGGAGCCTGAGACAGCTCTGATTAATAAAGCACAAGCAGATTTTAGTCTGCCAACGGAATTGCGCGAAGTTCAATTAGCCGAAGCACGTCGTAAGTTAAGCGGCCCAGATCAATCAGCGTTAGATTCTTTAACTGAAGCCCTGCAAGATGAACTGCACGGAATTAAAGACTTATTGGATCTAGCAGAAAGAACAGATGGGTTTGATGATAACTTCTCTGATCTTTCCATAAGTCTTCGTCGTATTGCCGATACTCTTATTATGGTCAACTTGCCTAAAACGGCTGATCGAACCATGGCGATTGCGGAAAGCTTGCGTGCAGAAGACGAAGCGTTTGATATCAAGATGCAAAAAGTTGCTGATCAGGTATTGCGCGTAGAGCAAGATGTTCGTGGTTTGTCGATCAATACTGAACTGAGTAGTTCGTCGAAAGTTGATCCATTAAGTTTATTAGAAGCGCGTATCGCGGCGATATCTGAATCTCAAACGGCACTCTCAGTGACCAAACGTGCTATTGGCTCTTATGTGGATTCCAATAACGACAAGTTACACGTCAAAAATGTCGGTAAAACCTTGTTGGATGTTAGTGGTGCATTATTCTTCTTAGATCAGGAGGAAGTGTCTGGCTTAATGCGAGACCTGCAGCGTTTTGTTGAGGATAAATTGGTTGCTAGCGATGCCATACCAGCAGAAGATAAAATTGAAGCGCTAGCTGATGCTATTTCAGCCGTGGAATACTTTATCGATTCGTTATCCGGTCAAGCTGCGGGTGCAACCGAAGCGATTGCATTAGCGAAAGAGAGTATTCAGCACTTGCTTAAATAGCCAGTGTCAAAATTTATAATGCGTTAGTAAATGGAGTTACGAATCTAGTATGTTGCAAGGAAGCATCATTTTTGTCTTAGTTGTTCTCGGCCTCGGCGCAATTGCGGCTGCAGGTTATTTTCTCCTTCGTCGCGGTTGGTTTATCAACTGGCTAAAAGCCAGCTTCGCGATGAGTCTGCTCATGCTGGCCGCCGCTGCCTGCCTATCTTTGTTAGATGTCTTAAGTTATCAGCAGTTAATGGAAGAAGTTCCAATTGCTACCATCAGTGTTTTCTCCAGAGCAGATCAGCAATACGACTTGACCATTGCAACAGTCGATGGTGTGGAGCAAAGGTTTGAAATCTATGGTGACCAGTGGCAATTAGATGCTCGCTTATTAACCTGGGTAGGACCGCTAGCCGCTTTAGGCAATAAACCCTTGTATCGTTTGGATAGAATTAGTGGGCGTTACGTTTCATTAGAGCAGGCGCGTACTGCACGACAAAGCATTTTTGAGCTTGAGCGTTCTGGCTATGTTGATATTTGGCAGTTGGTAAAAGAAATTCCATTTTGGATCGATGCTAATTACGGCAGTGCTGTTTATATGCCAATGGAAAATGGTGCAGTTTTCGCGGTGCATTTGACGGCAAAAGGGATGAATGTCAGACCGGTAAATAAAATTGCAGAGCGACTGTTAAATCAACAGTGGTGATATTGAGCTTTAGTATTGAGCTGTGGTATTGGGGATTTATAGAAGAGAAATAGAGAAGGCGAGCCTTCTCTATTTAATAGCCAATTAAGCTGGGAAAAGTTCGCCCAACTTAGTTGCCAACATCATGTCGCCTTCAACACGTAGTTGACCAGCCATGAACGCTTGCATGCCGTCAGTTTCGCCAGAAAC
>Ga0209396_1003824_pt1 | contig 14928 bp, 12 predicted proteins | sample GOMGulsemesocosm_6_FD_184638 | JGI IMG/M metagenome (GOLD analysis project Ga0209396, IMG submission 184638) | Methane-oxidizing microbial communities from mesocosms in the Gulf of Mexico - GOM8C Gulf of Mexico (SPAdes) (version 2) | ecosystem: Environmental > Aquatic > Marine > Cold seeps...
ACCTGTCAGAAAACAAAAAAGGTGCTATTGTTAATGGTAAGGTAACTTCAGTTGACGCTAAAGGCGCAACAATTGAACTTGCTGATAGCGTTGAAGGTTACATCCGTGTAGCTGATATTTCACGTGATCGCATTGAAGATGCTTCTACTGAGCTTAAAGAAGGTCAAGAAGTTGAAGCTAAGTTCGTCGGTGTAGACCGTAAGAACCGTGTTGTTAGTCTTTCAATCCGTGCTAAGGATGAAGCTGAAGAGAAATCTGCAGTAGAAAGCGTTAACAATGCAGAAGAGAGCTTCTCTTCTAATGCAATGGCTGAAGCGTTCAAAAACGCAAACCGCGACTAATAAAGTATTATTGGGGCGGCTTGCTAAAAGGCGCCTCGTTTTATTTTACTAGTAAAGCAAAAGGAAGGTTTATGACAAAGTCAGAATTAATCGAAAGGTTAGCGCTGAAACAGTTGCACCTATCGGCGAAAGATATTGAATCAGCGGTCAAAGACATGCTGGACTTGATGGCCAATACGCTAGCAGATGGCGATCGTATTGAGATTCGAGGTTTCGGTAGCTTTTCGCTGCATTACCGCGCTCCCCGTGTTGGACGTAACCCAAAATCAGGTGAAACAGTTGATTTAGGTTCGAAGTATGTTCCACATTTCAAGCCTGGTAAAGAGTTGCGCGAACGCGTCAATGCCAGTCTTAATGCATAAACATATTAATTTTAATTAATGTGTTCTACGCGAAATAAAAAGTGACCTTATGGTCACTTTTTTTTTGGAAAAAATAAAAACTATATCTAGCAACCCTCTAGTATTTCTTAGATAATAGAACAAAATTATTGTTGTGCTGTGAGCAAGGAGCTTTAATGAAATCAATTTTTATTACCATGTTAGTGATCATTTGTTTTGTGGCTGCAATGATCTTTAGCGCCAACAATACAGCCATGGTAAACATCAATTACTTTGTTGCCCAGAGTAGTTTCAATGTTAGTCATGTTATCGGCAGCGCATTCTTTTTAGGCTTTGTCTTGTCCTGGCTAGTGTTCTTATCAATTCATTTCAAGCTTAAGTTAAGATTACGTCAAGCAAAAAAGAGTTTAGCTCAGGCTCAAGGTAACCATGTTATTGAAACTTTATCTTCAAACAAAGAGCGAAAAACAATAACTAATGTATGAGTTACTTTTTCTACTGCTGCCTATCGCAGCAGCATATAGTTGGTACATGGGGCGCCGTAGTGCAGGGCACCAGCACCAGAGAGACGCAAAAGATTATTCAAAAAGTTATTTTGCTGGTTTAAACTATTTGCTATCGGATCAGCCGGATAAAGCCGTTGACCAATTTATTGCTTTGGTAGAAGTTGATAGTGAAACTATCGAAACCCATCTAGCTCTTGGTCGTCTTTTCCGTCAGCGCGGTGAGGTCGATCGCTCATTACGGATCCATCAAAATCTTCTTGCACGCCCCGGTTTAACTGAACAGCAACGGGATAATGCGCTTTATGAACTAGGCAATGATTATCTCCAAGCTGGATTATTGGATCGCTGTCAGGCTATCTTTAACGATCTGGCCACCAGTGATGAATTCTCGGAACGCGCATTAACTCATTTAGTATCGTTGTATCAAACGACGAAGGAGTGGCATCTTGCGATTAAGGCCGTTAAACAACTGACTAAACGCGATAATCAATGTTTAACTAAATCGCTGGCTCATTTTTACTGCGAATTGTATGACGAGGGTCAAGACGAACACGATATTAGTCTCTTGAAAAAGGCGCTAGCGGTTGATGAAAATTGCGTCCGTGCACGATTGGCGCTTGGCGAATACTATTTAGAACATCAGCAATTAGCACAATGCCAATTATTGCTTGATGAGTTACTCAACCAAGATATCGATTACTTTTGTGAGGGTATTGCGCTCTATTCGCAGTGTTATCACCAAAGAAATCAACAGTCGCTATTAGTTCAAAAGCTCGATGAAGCACTGACTAAAGGTGCTGGTATCGCTACATTGATAGCCAAGATAGATGTGATACGACCTAGTCTATCGCAAAATGAGCTTGAAAAGTTAGTCACAGATCACTTAATCCGTCGCCCTAGCGTACAAGGCTTTCACCATCTAATGGGATTTCAGTTAGCCGACGCTGAAGAGGGACGTGCTAGAGATAGTTTATCCCATCTGCGATTGTTGGTCGGTGAACAGTTAAAAATCAAACCAAAATATCGTTGTTGCGGCTGTGGCTTTAGTGCTAGAAATATCCACTGGCAGTGCCCGTCGTGTCAAAGCTGGGGCGTGATCAAGCGGATCCGTGGTCTTGACGGTGATTAAGCTAACAGTGACGCAACCAAATTAAGCAATAAACAGCATTACAATCAGTTTAAAAGGGTGAATATGAGTAATCAATCAAAAATCTGTGTAGCACTAGATTTTGACAATCAGCAGCAAGCGTTAGCATTTATCGACAGTATTGATCCGCAATCTTGTCGCTTAAAGGTTGGCAAGGAAATGTTTACCTATTTCGGTCCAGATTTTGTGAAAACATTGGTAGCCAAGGGCTTTGATGTTTTTCTTGATCTTAAATTTCATGATATTCCTAATACGGTGGCAAAAGCTGTAGCGGCGGCGGCTGAGCTAGGAGTTTGGATGGTCAATGTCCATGCGACCGGCGGTGAAAAAATGATGCGCGCTGCAGCCGCGAGCCTAGCGTCCTATGGCGATAAAGCGCCGTTATTAATAGCCGTTACAGTATTAACAAGCATGGAACAGTCAGAACTACCTTTGATCGGTGTTCATGCGCCATTAGACGAGCATGTGAAGCGTTTAGCGTCATTGGCAAAAGATTGTGGCCTCGATGGTGTTGTGTGCTCTGCGAAAGAAGCGACGAGCCTAAAATCGTTACTTGGCAACGATTTTAAATTAGTAACCCCTGGTATTCGTCCCGTAGGTAGTGCCGTTGGCGATCAAAAGCGCATTATGACGCCAACACAAGCCGTTGAAGCGGGCAGTGACTACTTAGTGATTGGACGACCGATCACCCAAGCCGAACAACCTGCAGATGTACTAAATAGTATTAACGATTCGCTGTGCTAACGAAATAATATTATTAGCATTGTTAAGGCCTGCTGTTGTTACAGCGGGCTTTTTTTTGGTTCAAATACCCTAAAATTAAACGGTTGTTTAAAATAATGACCTATTTCTGCTCAAACAGGTTAACAAATGGCGTAAAATTTGGTATAAAATAAAACATATGTTTAAAAAGGGTGTTTGTCACTCTTTACAGCCAAGGATAATAACTACAATGACTGAATTTAAGCCGCCGCTAGAAGATATGAGCTTCTTACTGAAAAATGTATTTAATGTTGATTCATTATGGCAGGGCATCCCAGCCCTTGCTGAAACTGTTGATGCAGAGACAGCTGAAGCAATATTGGAAGAAGCTGGTAAGCTTGCCAGTACATTGGTTGCTCCACTAAATCGTAGTGGCGATGAAGAAGGCGCTAAGTGGGACAATGGCGTTGTAACCACGCCAGCAGGTTTTAAAGAGGCATTTGCTACTTTTGCAGAAGGCGGTTGGGGCGGATTGTGTGGTGACCCAGAGTTTGGTGGCATGGGAATGCCTAAAATGCTTGGCGTATTATTTGATGAAATGATGTACGCAGCTAATAGCTCATTTACCCTTTATCCAACGCTTACCTCAGGCGCTTGTTTAGCCTTGAACGCTCATGGTACAGACGAGTTAAGGTCGCAATATCTGCCTAATCTTTATAGCGGTCGCTGGTCAGCGTCTATGTGTTTAACTGAACCGCATAGTGGTACAGACTTAGGCTTAATTCGCACCAAAGCGGTACCTAACAGCGAAGGCAGCTATGATATTTCCGGCACTAAGATCTTTATCACGGGCGGTGAGCATGATTTAAACGAAAATATCGTTCACCTTGTGTTAGCTAAACTGCCGGATGCAGCACCCGGTGCTCGTGGTATCTCACTATTTCTAGTACCAAAAATTAATGTAGAGAATGATCAATTAACAACGCCTAATAATGTATCGTGTGGTTCTATCGAACATAAGATGGGCATCAAAGCGTCTGCTACTTGTGTGATGAATTTTGATGAGTCGAAAGGCTTTCTAATTGGTGAAGCAGGAAAAGGTCTTGCTTGTATGTTTACCATGATGAACTACGAACGACTTTCAATTGGTATTCAAGGTATTGGTTGTGGTGAAATGGCTTACCAAGGCGGCGCAGAATACGCTAAAGATCGCCTGCAAAGTAAAGGTGTAGGGCCACTACGCGATAAATCAAAGGATGCCGATCCAATTATAGTTCATGGTGATGTGCGCCGCATGCTGTTAACGGCTCGTGCAAATAATGAAGGTAGTCGCGCGTTTGCATTGTACATTGCTAAGCAATTAGACATCGCTAAATTCAGTGAAGATGCTGGCGAAGTTAAGCAAGCAACATCATTAATTGCGTTATTAACGCCTGTTGCTAAAGCGTTCTTTACTGACTTAGGTCTTGAATCTACCATTTTAGGACAACAAGTGTATGGTGGTCATGGTTATATTCGTGAATGGGGCATGGAGCAGTTGGTTCGTGATGTCCGTATTGCGCAAATCTATGAAGGTACTAACGGCATTCAAGCACTTGATTTAATAGGCCGCAAAGTAGCAGCAAATCAAGGGCAGGATTACCAAGTATTCTCAGCTGAAGTGAAAGGATTCATCAACCAATTTGAGTCAGGGGCTCATGCTAATAATCCTCGCTTGACTGCCATGTTCACTGAACTTAAAGGCGCTATCGATTCGCTTGATGAATTGACCGAACTTGTACTTAGTCGCAGTAGCGATGGTAATGAATTAAATGGTAATGCAGTTGATTACTTAAATGCATTCGGTTACGCATCATTTGCCTTCATGTGGTGTATGACTTCTGTTAGCGCCGTCGAAGCGCAAGCTGATAGCGACAATCCATATCTTGAAAATAAGTTAGTTGTCGCTGAGTTCTTCTTCGCGCGCTTGTTGCCTAAACAACAAGCTTATACCAACGCTGTTAAGGCCGGTGTTACAAGTATTATGGCAATGCCAAACGATATGTTCTAGTCGTTAAGCTGCTTGAAAAGCACGCTGACCTTTGGTCATGCGTGCTTTTTTTATGTCTAAATGTTTAAGTTTTTTTTGTTTTACCGTTGAAAATCGAAAATACTGCCCCATCTCTATTAATAACGATAAACGACGCTTTAACGCGTTGATTAATTTTAGATAATGGAGTTTACACATGTCTCAAACGACTCAAACACACGGTTTTCAAACAGAAGTTACACAACTTCTGCAACTCATGATCCACTCACTTTACTCAAATAAAGAAATTTTCCTACGTGAATTGGTATCAAATGCAGCCGATGCAGCCGATAAGCTTCGCTTCAAAGCGCTGAAAGACAATAGCCTGTATGAAGGTGATGGCGATTTACGTGTTCGCGTTAGTTTTGATAAAGACGCCGGTACTATCACTATCAGTGACAATGGTATCGGGATGAACAGTGACGAAGTTATTGAGCACCTTGGTACGATTGCTAAATCAGGTACCGCTGAGTTCTTCTCTAATCTTTCTGGCGACCAAGCAAAAGACAGCCAATTAATCGGTCAATTCGGTGTTGGTTTCTACTCATCATTTATTGTTGCTGATAAAGTGACTGTCAACACACGTCGTGCTGGTGATACTGCTGAACAAGGGGTTCGCTGGGAGTCAGAGGGCAAAGGTGAATTTGATCTTACGCCAATCACCAAGCAAGACCGTGGTACCGAGATTATTCTCCATCTGATGGAAGCTGAACAAGAATTTTTAAATGATTATCGTCTAAAGCAAGTGATTGGCAAATATTCTGATCATATCTCTGTGTCGGTAGAAATGTTTAATGAAGAAGTGGCTGAAGTTGAAGTGGAAGATGGTGAAAATACCCCAGCTGTCGCGGCACATTGGTCACCGGTCAATAAAGCAACCGCACTTTGGACGCTTAGTAAATCTGAACTAAAAGACGAAGACTACAATGAATTCTACAAGCATGTTTCACATGATTTTGAAGATCCACTAACATTCTCACACAACAAAGTTGAAGGTAAATTAGAATATACTAGTTTGCTATACATTCCGGCACGTGCTCCTTGGGACATGTATAACCGTGAAGCGAGTTCAGGCTTAAAACTTTATGTTCAACGTGTCTTTATTATGGATGACGCTGAGCAATTCATGCCAGCTTACCTACGCTTTGTTAAGGGACTTGTCGATTCAAATGATTTACCGCTAAATGTTTCTCGTGAAATCTTACAAGAGAATAAAGTCACTCAACAAATGCGCAGTGGCTGTACTAAGCGTGTATTACAAATGCTTGAAAAACTTGGTAAGAAAGACAGCGATAAGTACCAAACATTCTGGAAAGAGTTCGGTCAGATCCTTAAAGAAGGGCCAGCAGAAGATAGTGCTAATAAAGAGTTGATCGCTAAACTATTACGTTTTGCATCTACTCATAATGATACGAGTGATCAGACCGTGTCATTAGTTGATTACATCGAGCGTATGCCAGAAGGCCAAGATTCAATTTACTACATTACGGCAGACAGCTTTTCAGCCGCTAAAAATAGCCCGCACTTAGAACAACTACGTAGCCGTGGTTTTGAAGTGTTACTATTGTCTGAACGCATCGATGAATGGTTAATGAGTCATTTAACCGAATTTGATGGGAAGCAACTACAATCAGTGGTTAAAGCAGATCTTGATCTTGGTGAAGTTGACGAAGAAACCAAAGAGAAGCAAGCGGCTAACGACAAAGAATTCGAAACAGTCGCATCTCGCATTAAAGAGGTACTTGGTGATGAGGTGAAAGATGTTCGAGTATCACATCGCTTAACTAATACACCAAGTTGTATCGTGTCAGATGGTCAAGACATGACTAGTCAAATGATCAAGTTAATGGAGGCCGCAGGGCAGCCAGTGCCAGAGACAAAATTCATTTTTGAGTTCAATCCTGAGCATACATTGGTTAAGCATCTTGCCGATGAACAAGATGAAGCGCGTTTTGCTAAATGGGTTGATGTATTATACCGTCAAGCGCAATTGTCTGAGCGTGGTTCACTTGAAGACCCAGCTGGCTTCATCAACAAAATGAATGAGCTGATGTTAGATCTCGCGAAATCTTAATTAAGCGTTACATTAATATAGTGATTGAAAACCTCTATTGGCGACAATAGGGGTTTTTTTATAGATAAGGAAAATCTGCTGGTGATAACAACCGAAAGACTCACGATTTCACGGTTAAGTGATAAAGATGCGCCATTTATTTATACGCTGGTTAATGAACCTAGCTTTTTGCGTTTTATCGGTGACAAACAGGTTAGTGACAAAGCATCAGCGCTTTTATATTTACACCATGGACCACTTGCTAGTTACCGAGAGTTTGGCTATGGTTTGTACCGAGTTTCGCTAACAAGAAGTAATATCACTATCGGAATTTGCGGCTTGGTAAAGCGCGAATTCTTAATTCATCCCGATGTTGGTTTTGCGTTCTTGTCACAATATTGTGGTAAAGGCTACGCTTATGAAGCGGCCGTCGCAGTGCTTGAATATGAAGCTAAGCGCAATGACCTAGCAGTGATTAGCGCAATAACTGATTGCGATAATCAGTCATCGGTTAATCTACTTGAGCGCTTGGGGTTTAATAAGATCAATGGTGTGCAACGCCCAAACTGTGGTGTTTTTGAACCCGCCCATTATTTTGAACGCCATTTTTGTTAGCTACGCTCATTATTTTACAGCTTAGTGTTCGCGATAGGGTGCAATGTCTTTAGGAAAATCGCTGGTCGATAAACCTTTTGTAATAGTGAGCTTGGATTTCGCTAGATCCACAAACTTAACATCACGATAGGCTTTATATTTGCTTGAATAGAACAGCTTGACGGTCGGCATACTGTTGTCACCATCGACGTTTGTTTCCCACACCAGTCCTGCCATGCCATCACTCAGCTCAATTAACGAACCGACTGGGTAGAACCCCATTTTCTGCATAAATTTTCGCAGGAGGTCTTTATCGAGGTGGAAAGGGGTAAGGGTAATCATTATTTTAAAGGCTTTAGCAGGACTCATACCTTCTTTGTAGACCCGTCTTGCAGTCAATGCGTCATAGATATCAACAATTGATGACATACGACCAACGAGTGATATTTGGTCATCTTTGAGCCCGAGTGGATAGCCTTTGCCATCTAATTTCTCATGATGCATCGTACTCACGTCCATAGAGATAGGAGATAAATCATTAATCGACTTGAGCAGCGGCAATGACAACACTTGATGTTGCTTCATATGCTCAAATTCAGCATCGGTCAACTTCGCAGGTTTGTTCAATACTGACAGGTCGACCTTTGTTTTACCAATATCATGAATAATACCGCCAATCATGAGTTTCTCTAACATTTGTTCGCTAAAGCCTAAATGACGCCCAAAGGCCACCAAAAGCACGCCAACGTTAATCGAATGTTCTAATAAATAGGCGTCTTTGGTCCGAAGTGAAGTAAGAGAAAGTAAAGCGTCACTGTTTGAATTGATAGATCCTACTAATCCTTTGGCGACATTATTGATTGGCTGAAGGTCTAGCTCATGGCTCTCGCAGCCGGCATAAAGTAGTTGATGGACAATTTCTTTTGTCTCTATCAATAAACGCTTGGCGCGATGGATTTCTTTACTTAATTTTACGGTGGGATAATGCTTTGAGTCAAATACAGCTATGTTTGATTTATCAAGGTCGATGGTGACTTTGATGATGCCTTTACTTTTAAGTTTTTCAATGACATCCAAACTACGCACTAAGCCGGGGTTAGTGACTTTTATTTTACGTTTTTTATCGACTAGACCAACTAGAAACATATCTAGGGTTAATTCATTTATAGTAATCGATTGGTGATTCAACTGCCTAACCTTTTCGCTTTGCGTTATATCATAGTCGTCAGATATATACAGTGTAATGCTATCTGTGTCGGATTATAAATAAATTATAGCAAAAGGTATAGGGTTGATCTTGTTTAATGATTAGATAATTGGGGGGCGGGGAATTTGCCATGCCCTCAAGAAAGCATGGCACATTTTGTTTATCTAGAAAGCGCTGGTATCTGAGAACAGACCGACTTTCAAATCTTTAGCGTTGTATATCTCACGACCGTCGACTTCCATAGTTGCATCGGCTAATCCCATCACAAGTTTACGATTAATAACACGCTTCATGTTGATTTTATACGTCACTTTCTTAGCATTTGGTAATACTTGGCCAGTGAATTTAAGTTCACCTACACCTAGAGCACGGCCACGACCTTTACCACCAACCCAGCCAAGGTAGAAGCCAACAAGCTGCCACATTGCATCTAAGCCAAGACAACCAGGCATTACCGGGTCACCGATAAAGTGACAATCGAAGAACCACAGATCTTTGGTTATATCGAGTTCAGCAATGATTTCGCCCTTACCATAAGTACCACCGTCTTCGGTCATGCTGACGATGCGGTCCATCATTAGCATGCTTGGTGCTGGGAGTTGTGGATTGCCTTCGCCGAATAGTTCGCCACGGCCACTTGCAAGTAGATCTTCTTTGGTGTAACTCGATTGTTTTGTCATTATTTAAACCATATATTAATTTGCGCTAAGATTAGCGAACACTTGTACGCTAAACAACTCCGATGAGCGAGCTAATAGGGCATTATTGCCAAAATTTTAACTTATCTAACCAACTTTCGTCTGGATGGATAGGGTTATTTATCAGGTCGATACGATGTTTTATTACGCCGTAGAGCGAATTCTCTGGGTAGTCACCGTGCTTGTCGCATTGACCAGCATCAAGATCAAAAGCAAGACTTATGGCCTGCTCTATGTGGTCAACAGGGTAAACTTTAAATTGACCAGCTGTAATAGCCGCAATCAATTTTGGCGATAAGTTCAGTGTGTCAATATTGCTTTGTGGAATGATCACCCCTTGGTGCTTATCGAAGCCATTGACTTGGCAAGCCTTAAAGAAACCTTCTATTTTTTCGTTAACGCCGCCAATTGCCAGTATATTACCAAATTGGTCGATCGCACCAGTAACTGCGAGTCCTTGTTTTATCGGCCGTTTTGCAAAGGCAGAGAGTAAACATAGCAGACTAGCCATCGCTGCGCTATCGCCGTCGATGCCTTGGTATGATTGTTCAAATACAAGATTGGCACTCATCGGGATCTCTTCTTCCAGCGCAAACTTTTGATGAAGATAAGATGTTAAAATAGCCACGCCTTTAGCGTGGATATTGCCCGCCATCTCGACTTTACGTTCGACATCATCAATTTCACCACTGCCTAAATAAACCGCTGCCGTTATCCGTGACGGCTCACCAAAGCAATCTAAGTCAGTCTCTAACACACTAAGTGCGTTTATTTGGCCAATGGCCATGCCTTTCGTGACTAATAACAGCTGCTTCTCAACAATCGCATCGAAACTATAGTTCGCAATACGGTCTTTACGTAAATTTGCGGCTGCGATAGCTTGCTCTATGTGAATAGCATCAATTGCCGTGCCATTGTCAACAAATGTCTGGGCCTGGGCGATTAGCGATTTAAAACTAGCGCTATCTAACGACATCTTATACTGGTGTTCAATTAACATCGATGAATAATGCATTAACGACACTAATGCTTCATTGGTTAAATCACTGCAATTAGCACGGCGAGCGATGTTCTGAAGGAAACCAGCATAGGCGATATAGTCTTGATCATTAACCAAAGAAAATTGGTGGTTAACTTCTGCAATCAGTGGAAATAGTTGCATGATGTCAGGATCGATTTCCAGAAAACCTTTGTAGGCCAAGGCATCACCTACTAAGACGATTTGTAACCTAAGGTCAATTGGCTGTGGGTCAAGCCATTGGTTGCTGCGACTCCATTTAATTTGACGGTCAAAAAGCGAGGATTTTAACTCAAACCAAAGTTCAGGAGATTCTAATAATCGTTCCGCGGGTAAAATTAACACACCGCCGTTGGCATGATGTAGTAAGCCAGGCTGTAACAGGTGGTGATTTGCAACCGTAGTACCTTGTTCAGTCACAATCGCGATATCACCAAAGAGCTTAACGCTATCCGGGTTATCGCAAAAGACCATTGGTGCACCTTCTTCGTGATGGGTGATAAAGTTGTTACAGACGACTGGATGGCTTAGTTGGTAGCCATTGTCTAGCGCTTTAGCAAGCTCCGTTAAATAGACAAGCACTTTATCTAAACGTTTAAATACTTTTAATAATGGCGGAAGGTTTTGGCTAAACACCGCCTTTGTAACGCCGTTTGGCTGCTCTGATTGTTGCTTGAACGTCACCGCAGATTGCTTAAGCCATGAATTAACAAGTCGAGTGAATTTTGGCCCCTGACCCATAGGTAGCCTTAGGCAAACCGGTGAGTGGGGGCGTTTGACATCTTCACAATAGACAATGTCAAAAACACCTTCATCACCTAATGGGTTGGATTGTAACAACTCTTTGACCAAAGACTTACTATCGATGGCTGGATAACCCAACATAAATAGGTGTTGATCTTGGCATTGCGGCTGCGCGAAAAAACCAAAGGCATTTTGAGCACGCTCTTGACCAAGGCTTAATCCAATCGCGTCGATCCATTGCGTGTCAGCCAATAGTGCAAGGGCTTTATCTTTGTTAAAGCCTAGTTGTGCTATCGATAAGTGTCTTTCGTTTTTCAATGCCAATTCCTATTTACTTCTTCAGCGTATAACTATTGTGGTAAGTGTAACCTATCTTATTGTTAAGGCTAGGCCTTTAAGATAAAAACCTTCTGGGAAGGTACTGGCTATCGGGTGGTCTGAAGCCTGCGATAAGCGCGCTATAATCTGAGCATCACGTTTGGCGTCCAGAGCAGCATCCGCAACCACTTTTTGAAACAGATCCCCTGACATTAACCCAGAACATGAATATGTTAACAACGTTCCACCCGGGTTTAGGAGTTGCATCGCGACCATGTTTATATCTTTATAACCACGACAAGCCCCATTTAGCTGTGATTTATTGTCGGCAAATTTAGGGGGATCGAGAATGATCACATCAAATTTTCTACCTTCTTCACGATACTTACGCAGTAATTTAAAGACGTCTGCTTTGACAAAGTCGACTTTAGAGAGGTCAAGGTCGTTCATCTCGATATTCTGCTTAGCGATATCGAGTGCGCTCTGTGACAGATCAACATTAGTGAAGTGCTTTGCGTTATTTTTTAGCGCATAGATACCAAACGTACCGGTATAACTAAAGCAATTTAACACTGTTTTATCGCGGCAGAACTCACCGGCAATACGACGATTATCACGTTGGTCAAAGTAAAAACCAGTTTTATGACCATTTGCAATATCGACTAAAATCTTGACACCATTCTCTTCAATCACACTTAGGCCGTCACTTAACTCACCTTTAATTGGACCGTGAGTTTTTTCTAAGCCTTCTTTTTTACGGACCTCGACATCAGAGCGGTCGTATATTTTATGCTGTGGGAACACTTCCTCTAACGCGCCGATAATATGATGACGATTGTACTCAGCGCCAGCGCTCAATAGTTGGCACACTAGTGTGTCATCATAATGGTCGATAGTGATGCCAGGTAGATAATCAGATTCTGCGGCCACTAGCCTAAAACCGGTTAATTGTTGATCTTTGATCAGGGCTTGGCGTGAAGCCAGTGCTTGTTCGATCTTAGACACGAAAAAGCTACCGTTGATCACTTCTTTGGCGTCAAAACTCCACAAACGTACTCTAATTTGTGATTCTGGTGAATAGGCTCCTTTGGCGAGCCATTTGCCTTTGCTATCGACCACATCAATTGTTTCACCCAGTTTTGGCTTGCCGACTACGTTTTTGATCGCCATTGAAAAGATCCAAGGATGACGGCGATTAAGCGCTTTTTCTCGTCCGGGTTTTAATACAATTGATGCTGACATGGAATTACCTATAGATTTTACAATAATAAAGATTAGAGGCGCGATTTTACGGGGCTGCCCATGTTAGCGCAACATATATTCGCGTAGGACCACTTTATCTTGGTGTTATGCGGCTAAGTCCTTATTTTATCTATATGGGTCAGGTGATGGATGCCACAATTTTTAGCCTTGCAATGTTAGGAGGACGCTATGGCGGTACGTGTTGTTTTGCCAAAATGTTAAGGGCAGAATAACCTAATAGGCCGTAGCACCCAACGTTATCGTCCCACGGCGTATAAGGCACCGTTGGTCCGTGATTTTGAGGCATTATTCTTGGTAAAACTTGCGCGCGGCAAGCTCAAGCAAATAATTGACTCGATATTCCCATACAACGATGGAAACATTGCACTGGATCACATTGCCGCAAATCAAAATATTGGAAATTCAATACTTCATCATTCTAATCCTTGATTTTGCAATGAAAGTTAACCCAGCCCTAGCTATTAGACAATTCATCGCGTAGAATTGCCGCCTTTATCAATCATTTTAATGTCTTGGCATACATTATTGTCCAATGACTCCTATTGAATGGGATAGCTTAATGCAGCAATTAGAACCAATCGTTAATCAAGCACTCGCTGAAATTAATGACGCCAATGATCTGAGCATTTTAGATCAGGTACGCGTTACCTATTTAGGTAAAAAAGGAAAGATGACCGACTTATTAAAGTCACTTGGTCAACTTTCTAATGAGGAACGTCCAAAAGCAGGGCAGCTTATTAACCAAGGAAAGCAGCAGATCCAGCAAGCGCTAATCGCAAAAGGCGAAACGCTACGCACCGCTGCTTTGAACGAGAAACTAGCTGCAGAGTCGATTGATGTAAGCTTACCGGGGCGTAAAATCGCCAGCGGTAGTGTGCATCCAGTAAATCGTACTATTGAGCGTATTGAAACGTTTTTCGGTGAATTAGGTTTTAGTGTTAAATCTGGTCCAGAAGTAGAAGATGATTTTCATAACTTTGATGCGCTAAATATTCCAGCACATCACCCAGCACGTGCTGACCATGATACGTTCTATTTTGATCCTAAAACGGTTTTACGAACGCAAACCTCGTGTGTACAGATCCGCACCATGGAAGTTGAGAAACCGCCTTTGCGAATTATCTCACCAGGTCGTGTATATCGTAACGATTATGATCAAACACATACACCAATGTTCCATCAGGTCGAAGGTTTAATGGTCGATAAGAATGTCAGCTTTACTCAGCTTAAAGGCATATTGCATGACTTCTTGAAAAATTTCTTCGAAGAAGATCTAGAGATTCGCTTCCGCCCATCATACTTCCCGTTCACTGAGCCTTCAGCTGAAGTGGATGTTAAAGGTAAAAATGGTTGGTTAGAGGTTTTAGGGTGTGGCATGGTCCATCCTGATGTATTGCGCTCTGTAGGCATCGATCCTGAAGAATACACTGGCTTTGCCTTTGGTATGGGAGTTGAGCGCTTAACGATGTTACGTTATGGCGTTGATGATTTACGCTCATTCTTTGAGAATGACGCACGCTTCCTAAAACAGTTTAAGTAAGGTCTAAATAAATGAAATTTAGTGAATCATGGTTACGCGAATGGGTGAACCCAAGCATCACAAGTGATGAGTTATCGCACCAAATTACGATGGCAGGATTAGAAGTTGACGACGTGGCGCCGGTCGCTGCAGAGTTCACCAACGTTATCGTTGGTGAAGTTGTAGAATGTGGTCCTCATCCTGACGCCGATAAACTGCAAGTGACCAAAATCAATGTTGGCAACGAAGCGCTTGTCGATATTGTTTGTGGGGCAAAAAATTGTCGCCTTGGACTCAAAGTGGCTGTCGCAATGGTCGGTGCTGTATTACCTGGTGATTTCAAAATCAAAAAGGCAAAGCTACGCGGTCAACCGTCATTCGGGATGCTGTGTTCGTACGGTGAACTCGG
>Ga0209396_1003825_pt1 | contig 14925 bp, 13 predicted proteins | sample GOMGulsemesocosm_6_FD_184638 | JGI IMG/M metagenome (GOLD analysis project Ga0209396, IMG submission 184638) | Methane-oxidizing microbial communities from mesocosms in the Gulf of Mexico - GOM8C Gulf of Mexico (SPAdes) (version 2) | ecosystem: Environmental > Aquatic > Marine > Cold seeps...
TTTCAGCTATACGCTGTAATGACTCAGGAATAGCTAACCCCAGACCAAACAGCATGATACCGCTGCACAACAGCACCCCACTATGGCCGATGGCCCAGTGAGCACTGAATCGAAGGGTACGCCCCAGAGTGGGCCGCTCCACACTCAAAACAGAAACCGCCATCACATGGTCAGCATCCAGGGCATGCATCATCCCCAGCATAAAACCCAAGCTGAGCAAACTAAAAAGTTCAGGGGACATTAACGAGACTCTCCGTCAGGGGCCATAGCGGCAAGGTAACCATTTCAGGGCGATTTTATACTGCAGGGACTGAGCGATAAAATGAAGCGCGTCACGGACAACACAACCAGGCACCAGCAGCATCCACTCACGCCAAACAAAATACTGCGCGCAATGAGCAGCCAAACCTTTAACAAAAACCATTAAATGCTGCTCCAAAGGGAAAATGATAAAACCTGTAACGAGGAACCGGTTAAATCCATTTCAACCCGCCCAGACAAGCATTAAAGAGCTAGCGTAGCTTAGGCAGGACGCCCAATCCCCTTCAACACCCATTTATTTAGCACCCAGGCGGACAGCAGCCCCAACACCAGCCAAAAGACGGCATTGGTTATCGCACTGGCCACGATAAATTCGGAATGAAGCGACATCAAGGCCTGCACATCTAGAGGATCGGGGTGGGAAAACTCTGGCCCAGAGGGATGTGGAGCTCCAATCAAGTGTGGAGTCGCCAACAACACCAAGCCACCAATTTTAACGAGCGCCGGTGCGAAAGCCAGCGCAGCCAACCCTGCGCTCGTCAAAAATATCGTCATAACCCACCAACCCTGACGGTTCTCCAGCGCTGCCGCTTCGACCCCCGGGATCTCCGGCGGCAAACCCAGACCTGGGGCGACAAAAAAGGCGATAAACCCAGCACCTCCCCAGACCATCCCTTTCAACGCAGTCAATCGGGTTGTCCCAGAAAGCTGTAGCTGACCCATGATCGCTATTAATAGCGCAGAAAAACCAATAGCCGCTAGCACATTAGAAAGACCACTATAGAGAAACCGTTCGGCCCCATCTTCCGGAGCCCAAGCATGCGTATCATGGTTATGATCACTACCGTGACTGCCAACTTCCTGCTCGACAATCTCCGGTTCTACCTCGAATACTTCGGCAGCAAAAATAATAGGTGCCACCTGCCACTGCTGCCCCAAGGTCAAAAAAAGACCACTAACCAGCCCTACCAGCAAGGAAGCCAAAATCAGGCGTCGGAAAAACATGGGCACCACCTCACATACAGCCAACGGCTGCGACAAAAGCTACAACCGCTCAAAAAAAGCTTCGATTAAAAATCTGTCATTAATGGCAGGGGAACGCCAGCGTATGCCGAGTGTCATGGGCCGCATTATGGGCGGCATCCATCGGCATAAAACCCACAACAAACAGTATCAATGCACCGAACAAACAGGCACCTAACGTCTGAACCATTGTTGAAGTCTCAGAAACAGCTTGTTGGTCTACAGTCGTTTGCAAAAGCATTTCCTGCTCCTTAATCAGCACCCACCGTGCTTTATTAGAAAAATAAACGTTCTCAACAGGTCCTTTCGAACCTCATTAAGAGCCGAACGTATTAAGAACCTGCCTTATCGAGTGTATCGCTGACGCTTGCAAGCGCTCGTTTATTACAACCGCCCGCCTAAGCCAGCTCTCTGACCACCCATTTGAGGGCGCAACAATAGATCATCGCATCACCGCAAATCAAATCAATAACAGCCTCATGTCGCAGTCAAACATCTTCTAGTCGCATGTCTTAATTAGGTGTTTAATGGTCGCAAGAAACGGTAACAAAGGTCTCTGTTTGCTCTAACCTTCCAGCGCGAGTATAAGAAAGTATGGAGCCATTGATACTTGGCCAACTATCGGCAAAAGATAACTCGGAGTACCGGTCAACAACACGCTGATCGGTTAGTAGCGCTGCCAGCATAGTCTCTGGCAGGCCCCATAAAACAGCGAATGAGCGCAAATAGCCCCACGAGACTTATCTTCCTCTGCATCAAACAATTCGGTGCTCACCCGAATCCGGAGTCACAACATCCCACCCCGCCCACAGCCCCATTGCCAAAGATTCAGATGACGCTCAGACATAGATCAAAGTCGCTCGCAGAGCAGCCCTGCGGAAAATGGCACCCCATACTAATTGCCATCTGAACCTCTTTCTAATCAGATCGCCGCCAGTCGTCTTTGATCCATGCAGATACCGACCGGCACAACTGCACCAGGCTTGCCTGAAGAATTCGGAGTATAGAAAATGAGTGAAACAAGATCACGCGGACGAGGTAGCCGCCGAGGTGGCCGTAAGGCAGGTGAACAGAGCACTGAAGCCTGTGCACCTTACATCACCCGCAACGTACCTTACTACGAAGTACTTGATGAAGACGGCCTAAGCCTGATCGAAAAAAATGCCGAAACCATTCTGGAAGAAATCGGCATTGAATTTCGTGACGATGAGGAAGCATTACAGATCTGGCGTGATGCCGGCGCTGATGTACAGGGCGAGCTGGTCAAGTTTCCCCGTGGCATGTGTCGTTCCCTTATCCAGGCTTCGGCGCCTCGGGAGTATACTCAGCACGCACGTAATCCGGCAAAAAGTGTGCGTATTGGCGGTAAGAACACGGTTTTTGTTCCTGCTTACGGCAGCCCTTTTGTCTACGATATGGATAAAGGCAGACGTTACGCCACCATCGAAGATTTTCAAAATTTTGTGAAACTGGCTTACATGTCGCCTAGTCTGCACCACTCCGGCGGCACCATCTGCGAACCTGTCGACCTGCCGGTAAACAAACGTCATTTCGACATGCTCTACACCCACATGAAGTATTCTGACAAAGCCTTCATGGGCTCCGTAACAGCACCTGAACGTGCCGAAGATACGGTAGAAATGTGCAAAATCCTGTTCGGTGACAACTACATCGACCCAGAGACAGGCAAACCAAAAACCATCGTTACCAGCCTGATCAACGCAAACTCGCCGATGACCTTCGACGATACCATGCTCGGTGCCGCCAAAGTCTATGCCCGTAACAACCAGGCCTGCGTGATCACGCCGTTTATTCTGGCGGGCGCTATGTCACCCGTTACTGTAGCCGGTACGGCCGCGCAATCTCTAGCGGAAGCAATGGCAGGCATGGCCTTCGTGCAGCTGGTCAACCCCGGTGCCCCAGTGGTTTTGGGCAGCTTCGCGAGCTCTATTTCTATGCAGTCTGGTGCACCTACCTTCGGCACCCCGGAACCTGCACTAGTACTCTACATCATGGCCGCTCTGGCACGTCGCCTGGGCGTACCATTCCGCTCCGGCGGAGGCTTCTGCGCCGCTAAGGTTCCTGATGCTCAGGCCGCGGGTGAAGCCGTTAGTACACTGATTCCAACGGCTCTGGCCGGTGTTAACTTTGTGCTACATACCGCTGGCTGGCTAGAAGGCGGGCTGGCAATGGGTTACGAGAAATTTGTTATGGATGCCGATAATGCCGGCATGATGTCCACCCTGCTCAAAGGCGTGGATTTGTCGGAGAACGGCCAGGCAATGGATGCAATTCGTGAAGTCGGACCGGGCAATCACTTCTTGGGCTGCGCCCATACTCAGGCCAACTTCAAGACTGCCTTCTACCGTTCGCCAATTGCTGATAACAACAGTTTTGAACAGTGGGAATCCGAGGGCAGCAAGACACAGGAACAACGTGCCAACGCGCTTTGGAAAAAGATGCTGGCCGACTATCAGCCACCTGAGCTTGATCCAGCCATTGATGCCGCGTTGCTGGCCTACATAGAAGGCCGGAAAGCCGCCTTCCCGGACGCCAACTACTAATCAGGCGTACTAAAAGTAGCAGAAAAACGGCGCCGCGAAGGCAGTAAAATCTTCGCGGCGTTTCTGCGCCTCGCTATTAATCAGCTGGAAGTTTTCGTCTAAAATAGCTATTGTTGTTTAGCAACCGGCTCTTCAGGATTTGTCCTATACCCGAAGTCAAATCGCTCCCGGTTCAAGGCCTGCTAGGAGGCCTCTCATCACGGAAGGTAACCGCCGCAAGCACCACGCGTTGTTGTATCGCCAACGTTGCTTCGAATGAAGCTACAACGATACGGAAGGCCGCCGCGATCTGTTCCACTGATAATAAAAGAGGAAAAGATGACTTCTGAGAAGCAACAACAGAAAACCATCAGCTATGGTTTTTTACTGTTACCCAATTATTCGATGATCGCAGTCAGTTCAGCCATCGAGCCGCTGCGAATGGCCAATCGACTATCCAACGAAAGGCTCTACAAATGGCCGGTGATAACGCTGGATGGCACCCCTGTTACCGCCAGCAACAACCTGATACTCGCCCCCGACTACGCCATCGATGAGATGCCGCCCGTCGATATTCTTTTTATTTGCTCAGGTGAGGACGTCTCGGGGGCATTCTCAAAAAACCTGCAAAAGCACCTGTGTAAGCTGGATCGTCAGGGGATTCCACTGGGAGGTCTATGTACCGGCTCCTACCTGCTCGCCATGTCCGGTCTATTGGACGGCTATAACTGCACCATCCACTGGGAGAACATGGAAAGCATGCGCGAAGAGTACCCCCATGCCCTGTTAAAAAACGAACTCTACGCCGTTGATCGTGACCGCTACACCTGCGCCGGGGGCATCGCCCCCCTGGACATGATGTTAATGCTGATTACCGCTACCAATGGAGGCAAACTCTCTGCCAACATCTCTGAACAATTCATGTGCGACCGCATTCGTGAGAGTAACGACCCTCAGCGTACCGCTCTGCAAACACACCAGGGGCTCAACCAACCTAAGCTGATCGAAACGATCACATTGATGGAGAACAACATCGAAGAGCCGATGAGCCTCGATGAGCTGTCCCATTACGTCGGCGTCTCTCGGCGGCAACTGGAACGTCTTTTCCAGAAATACTTGCACTGCGTACCCACCCGCTACTATATGGAACTGCGACTCAACTGCGCACGCCGACTGCTGTTACAGACCGACAAGACCGTCGTCGATGTCTCCCTGGCCTGTGGTTTCGTCTCAGCCCCTCACTTTAGCAAGTGTTACCGTGACCTGTTCGGTATTCCGCCAAGGGACGAAAGACGCCCTAAAGAACATATATAGCCGACATCCGATCATGAAAACTAATTTGAAAAATGGATACTGATGGACAACTTGTTTAATCGCCTTCTGAAAGAACGAACCTACCTGCTCGCTGACGGTGCAATGGGCACAAACCTATTTTCGATGGGTTTGGAAACCGGAGATGCGCCCGAGCTATGGAATATCGATTACCCGGAACGTATCGCAACGCTGGGACAACAATTTATTGATGCCGGTTCGGACATCCTGCTGACCAACAGCTTTGGTGGAACCAGCTACCGCCTGAAACTGCACAATGCGGAAGCTCGTGTTCACGAACTAAACCACGCAGCAGCGCAAATTGTCAGACAACTCGCCGATGCCAGCGAACGTGACATTGTAGTTGCTGGCTCGATGGGGCCAACGGGTGAAATTTTAGAGCCCACTGGCACACTGTCCCGCGAGAATGCCTTTACTGCTTTTAAGGAGCAAGCTGAAGCCCTGCAAGCGGGCGGCGTTGATGTGCTTTGGATCGAAACGATTTCCGACAGCCAGGAAGCCAAGGTCGCTTACCAGGCGGCAGCCACAACAGGCTTACCGGTGGTTTACACCATGAGCATCGACACCAATGGCCGCACAATGATGGGCGTCACTCCGGCTGAACTTATACAGCTTGGAGCAGAACTTGGTACTGAGCTCGAAACAGCACCAAGTGCCTGTGGCACTAATTGCGGCGTGGGTGCATCGGAGGTGGTTGCGGCGATCATCAATATGAAAACCGCAGCCGATGAACAACAGTTCGATCCCGTCCTAGTTGCCAAGGCTAACTGCGGGATTCCCGAATATGTCGATGGCAAGATCGTCTACAGCGGTACTCCGGAGTTAATGGCTGAATATGCGCGGATGGTGGCTGACGCTGGCGCACGCATCATCGGCGGCTGTTGCGGCACCACGCCGATGCATATCGCCGCCATGGCTGACGCCTTACAGGATTACCAGGCGAGAGATAAACCCAGCTTGGAACAGCTTGAACGGGTATTAGGCAAGATCAGCACCGGAGCAAAAGCTCAGCTTGGAGGCGATTTAAGCGTTGCCGGAGGAGCGTTGAATGGCGGCAAGGCACGTCGTGGATCAAGACGAGGCGCAAGAAAAACGCCATCAGCAGACTGATTCCGCAAGTCTCAATTACTCGCCAGCGCTTTATCACTCTTGTCGGAAACGGAGACTAGCGACATATCCCACCCGAGCCGGATCTTAAGTAACAAGAGTGGTTGCTAGAGGGCTAACCAATGGCATGGTCAAAGGGTAATTTAGACTTTGCGTGCCCGACCTCGGCGTCTTGATCGTGAGCTTCCCTCTGTAGCGACGGCCTGCGTTTTTTCGGGCAACAGTATCACTTTTCCAAGTTCGACAAATTCATCGGTGAGGTGAGGCAGCGCCATCGCCGCAACAAAATGATCCTGAAACTTGGGCTCGATCGCCGTTTCAATCTTCTCAACTCTACGCAATACCTGTTCGATTTCCTCACGCTTGTGACGATCCAACAGGGCTATTCTAGCACCGGTGCCTGCCGCATTACCCACTGGGCCGACCAGTTCCAGATTACAATCAGGAACCAGCCCCAATACCATGGCATATTTGACATCAATATGGCTGCCAAAAGCCCCGGCCAAGCCAATACGGTCCACACTACTCACACCCAGGTGATCCATCAATAGACGAATTCCGGCATACAACGCCGCCTTGGCCAACTGAATGGCACGCACATCGTTTTGGGTGATGCACAGGGTTTTATCCCCTTCATACAGCACATAAACAAAGGTACGACCATCAGCAACAACACGCGGGCTTTTCTCAGCCATCGCTGAGTTGATTACGCCGTCAGCATTGATAACCCCTGCCAAAAACAGTTCGGCAATCACTTCAATGATACCGGAGCCACAAACACCACTAATATTGATATTGGCAGTCTCACGGGCAAAATCTGGATTATCCGACCACAGGTCACAGCCAATTACTTTGAAACGCGGTTCCAATGTTTCACGGTCGATTCGTACTCGCTCCACCGCACCGATGGCTGCCCGTTGACCACAACTGATCTGGGCACCTTCAAATGCAGGCCCAGTGGGACTGGAAGCGGCCAACAACCGGTGACGGTTGCCCAGCACAATTTCAGCATTGGTACCGACATCCACCAACAGGGTGACTTGATCCGTCAGATCTGGCCGTTCGGCCAGGATCACACCGGCAGTATCTGCGCCGATATGACCAGCAATGCAGGGCAACACAAAGGCACGTGCCTGCGGATTAAGGTGTAAATCAAGCTCCGAGGCTTTGACGGTAACAGCCCAGTCAGTGGCCAGAGCAAAAGGGGCAGAGCCCAGGGGGGTTGGATCAATACCTAGCAACAGGTGATGCATAATCGGGTTGCAGACGATGGTCATTTCGAGGATATCCTCGGTGCTGATCCCCGCCTTGATCGCAGCATCCTGCGCCAAGCCGGACAGTGCTTCACGCACCACCACGCTCATCTCTCGGTCACCGCCCTCATTCATCATGACGTAGGAAACACGACTCATCAGATCTTCGCCAAAGCGAATCTGCGGGTTCATCACCGACGAAGAGGCCATTACCTTACCGTCAGTTAAATCGCACAGGTGAGCAGCAACAGTGGTTGAGCCCAGATCTACCGCCAGCCCAAACACTCGCTCCTTAACCCCAGGCCAGATAGCAATAATCTCCGCCTGATTGCCAGCGGTGTGATAAACAGCAACGGTCACGTGGCGCTCGCCGCTTTGCAGCGCCGGCTGCAACTGTTGAATGACCGCCAGCTCGCAGTTAAGGTGCGCGACCGGAAGCTGTTGTAGTAGTAAGAGCTGTAGTCGACGCAGGTCAGATGCCGGCTCATGCATATTCGGCGGCGGCACCTGTGCCTGATAGAGTTTTACTGCCGGTTCATTGTCGATGTCATGATCACCAGCTTCTTTGACAATGTGCTGTTGATGCACCTGACTGTCCGAAGGGATATCAATGACCATGTCGCCAAGAATTTTCGAAGAACAACTTAAACGGCGGCCGTTCTCCAACACATTGGTTTCACTGCTCACCTCCACTTCCGTCGGAGGCGACAGGTGTTCAGCACGCGAATTTATTCCATGTTTCGGAAAGTCCCCGGTACTGAGTTTTACCTGACAACGGCCACAAACTCCCCATCCACCACAGGTAGAGTCCAGATCTACCCCTAACTGCTGGGCGGCCTGGAGTACCGATGTACCGACGGGGAATTCTCCCCGCAGGCCCGAAGGAGTAAAGACAACTGTTGCCTTATCAGGCGAGGCAACAGCATCAAACATGACCGTATCATTCATAACATCAACCTCAAGCGCGACGACGAGTCTGGCGACGTCCACGAGCACCTTCACCTTCAGCAGGCGCTTCACGGAAGCGCTTGATCCAGTTCATACAATCCGGGTCACGCCCCATCATCACATCAGCACCCAATGTCGCCGCGATAACCTCTTGGTGCAGCGGGTTGGTGATGGCTGACGTCATGCCGGCCTGGATCGCCATGCTCAGGAAGGCACCGTTGATACCATCTCGATTAGGCAAGCCAAAACTGATGTTGGAAGCACCACAGGTGGTGTTCACTTTCAATTCTGTACGCAACCGATGAATCAGTTTCATCACCTGCACACCGGCGGTATTGACCGCACCCACTGGCATCACCAGCGGATCGACAACCACATCAGAGGCAGGAATACCGTAATCAGAAGCACGCTGGACGATCTTTTTGGCGACTTCAAAGCGCACATCAGGATCCTGGGAAATACCGGTCTCATCATTAGAGATGGCGACAACCGCCGCACCGTATTTCTTCACCAGTGGCAGCACCTGCTCCATCTGTTCTTCTTCACCGGTCACAGAGTTAACCAGCGCCTTGCCCTTGTACACTTCCAAACCGGCTTGCAACGCTGCAACAATCGATGAATCAAGACAAAGTGGCATGTCCGTCATGCCCTGCAGCAACTGAACTACCTCCGCCAGTATTCTCGGCTCATCCGCCAGAGGAATACCCGCATTAACATCCAGGATATGAGCACCGGCCGCGATCTGAGCTAACGCATCAGATTTCACTCGACTGTAGTCACCCTCTTTCATCTCTGCCGCCAAAATCTTACGGCCGGTGGGGTTGATACGCTCCCCAATGATGACAAATGGGCGCTCAAAGCCGAGAACGACTTCCTGTTTGGCTGAACTAACAATAGTATCGGTCATACTCAAGCTTTCTCCTGTAGTAACTCTTTGTCACGGCCGGGGTACCAGGGCACACGCCCTTGCAGAACTCCCGAACGATCAATAATGTCAGCGACCGCCTCTTCTTGACGATACGCCATAACATGAACTCCACTCACCCCGGCAATCTCCCGGAGCTCCTGAATCAGTTCAATACAAATATTCTGGCCTTCTTTCTTTTGATCCTCGGCACCACCCAGACGCTTGATCACCGCATCCGGGATATGAATCCCCGGTACGTTATTGCGAATCCAGTTAGCGGTTTTGGCGGACGCCATCGGCCCCACGCCAGGCAACACAAAGACTTTTTCCAGCAGGCCAAGATCTCTTGAGCGAGCCATAAATTCTTTGAACCTTGGGATATCAAAACAATAGTTGGTTTGAATAAACTGAGCACCCGCGGCAATTTTCTTAGCCATACGATGGGGTCGAAAATCATACGGTGGTGCAAAAGGATTTGATGCCGCACCCAGGAAAACCTGCGGTGGAGCAGTGATCTTACGCCCGCTGAGAAAACGACTCTCATCGCGCATCCCGCGTATCGTCTCCAGCGAAGACATACAATCGAGATCAAATACTGGTTTCGCCTCTGGATGATCGCCAGCCTGCACACCATCACCGGTGAGGCAGAGCATATTGGTGACACCCATGGCCGCGCCACCCAGCACATCACCCTGAATGGCGATGCGGTTTTTATCCCGGCAGGAGATCTGCATCACCGGCGCATAACCAATCCGCGTCAACAACGCGCACATAGCGACACTGGACATATGGCAATTGGCACCAGAGCCATCGGTAGCGTTCATGCCATCGACATAACCGTCGAATACCCGCGCACGTGCGTAAACATCTTCCGGGTCGGCTGAATCGGGGGGAGCAAGCTCCGAGGTAACCGCAAATTCGCCAGCACGCAGCACTCGCTCAAAGCGGCCCGGTGAGGTATGACCAGGCAGAATAGGTAGGTGTTCGCCCGGGGTTGGTTCATCTTCAAAAAACATTAGGAGCGCTCCCCTGGTTGTTGTTCGTCTTGCTGCTTTTGTTGCCGAATATGGCGCACCTCACGCAACCAGGCAGAACTGCCCTGCTTGCTATAATCGACCGGCAGCTGCACAGCAAGAATACGATCACCCTGCTTCATCTTTTGGCTACCATCCCAGGCCTCAACCCAGACACAACGTTTCTCGGCGTAGACTTCGCAGTTGCCATTCGCTCGCACGCCGCCACAGGGGCCGTTGCGAAGGCTTTTTGGGCAATTCATAGAACAGGACATACCGGTGGAGCTAAGGATGCACTGGCCGCACATCTTGCAGTCGAACACCAAGCCCTTACAGGCTTTTTCAATCTTGCTGACCGGTTTTTCGGCACGATCATAGCCCACTGCATTCCACAGCGGATGCAGCTTAACAATTGCCGGTTCAAACAGGTTGTAAGCACCCTCAAAAAAGCGGGCATGACGCGAAGCCCAAAGGCGAACTGAATACAAAACTACCTCCCGTCACGATATTAAAAACCGTGATATTATTCATTCATTCGATAGGGGACGCTGGCGCTAGATCAGCGCGACTTCGATCCGCTGGTTAAAATGCTCAAGTGACGACTCCAGGTCGCCATGACCAACATGGTGATAAACAAACTCTAAACCCAACCGCTGCGCTGCTGCTTTCGCCCGCTCTTTCAACTCCGGATCATCACCCTGAGCCATGTACAGCAACTTGCGATAGTTACCAAAATAGAGCGGTTCAAGCTCGGGCTTTTTATCCAGCCCCAAGCCACGAATGACCAACCGGTCAAAATGACGCACCAAAAAATCGGTAAGGTAAAAAGTCCCCGGCTCGGCATCATGAAAACTGGCGAACCGGTCCGCACCACTAAAAAATTCGTAGCAATGGGCTCCGGGTATACGCTCGACGCCCTCTTCCTCCAGCAGTCGATCCAACAACCCGCCGGTGCCACAATCGCCATAAGCAACAAAAATCTGCTGCGCCCCATACCCTTTCAGCTTGGCGGCATCAATCAATTCTTTTACCGCGCCGGGAATTTTCTCCGGGCGGTTGTGCAGCTCCGCAGAAATGCACTGCGGCTGCAGGTGAGTCCAATCGTTAGCCCGACAGATAGCAATAATCTCTCGCAGTAACGCAGAGCAGGTGATCACCACCGCCGACGCCTGCTGCTTCTGCGAACCAACCTCTGCCGTCAAGTCAGACGAAACAGAAGAATGGTTAAGCGGCGTGGCGAGTGAACTCATTGAGATAACTCCTGCAATAGATCGTTAGTCGATCAGGCGGCGCGGCGCTGTGCGACCAGCTCTTTCGCCATATCAACGGCAACGGCTGCATCCCGGCAGTAACCATCGGCACCGACCGCATCTCCGAACTCTTCATTCAACGGTGCGCCACCAACCAGCACGATATAGTCATCGCGAATGCCTTTCTCTTTCAAAGTGTCGATCACTACTTTCATGTAAGGCATGGTTGTGGTCAGCAGAGCCGACATACCCAGAATATCGGGTTTGTGCTCTTCCAAAGCCGCCAGGTAAGTCTCTATAGGAATATTGATACCGATATCAATCACCTCAAAGCCCGCGCCTTCCATCATCATGGCCACCAGATTCTTACCGATATCATGGATATCGCCTTTGACGGTGCCAATCACCATTTTGCCGACGGACTCCGCACCGGTCTCTGCCAGCAACGGACGTAAAATTTCCATCCCACCCTTCATGGCATTAGCCGAGGAGAGTACTTCGGGAACGAATAGGATGCCGTCACGGAAGTCCACCCCGACGATCGCCATTCCAGCAACCAGCGCCTCGTTCAGAACCCTGGCTGGCGCCCAGCCTCGCTCTAGCAGTATTTCGGTGCCTTCCACGATCTCTTCACGCAGACCGTTGTACAGATCATCGTACATCTGCTCCACGAGCTCATCGTCAGGGAGAGTAGAAAGATCAAGTTCCTCATCGTCATACAGTTCTTCAACATCACTCATCGCTCAATCCCCAACAGTAAATAAAATCTAACCGCCCTCATTAGGCGATACGTAGCTATAGATTATGGCGAGACGGGCATGCCTGCCAATATCATTACGACGCCAAATTACTGAAAAACGACACCAATTCAACGTCTGTCGCAGGGCGAAAAAAACGGGGCGTTGAGAGGTAAGTAGGAGCAGGAACCAAACCCAACCTGCATAGCCAAATAGCCAAATAGCCAAATAGCCAAATAGATTAGTTAAGACTGCGCTTAATCAAGAACAGCATCAACGCCACGATGACTGGAGACAAATACCCGCATATGAAATTGCGCATGATCCGGTTGATACTGATAGGCTTTTCCCACCGGGCAAGCGCGGCGAGAACGGCAACCCTGATGATTGCAATCATGATCCGGAGATTGGGAGAGAAATCTCGCGCAACGAGTATGATGATACTCAGTACCACTGAAGGCCTCGACAGGACACGCCTTCAGGCAAGGTTTATCCGCACAACGTTGACAGAGATCGGAAGTTTCTGGCAACACGGGCAGCCCCTCAAGCCGTTCAGGCAAGCACAAAGCAAATCGATAGGCGTGCCACAACCCGTACTGGGAATGCAGCGAAAGCCCCAGCGGAGAGGCCACGGAACCATCACCGCGTTTAGCCCAACTCAGAAACGGGTGGAATGGCGAACCACCAAAGGGGAACAGCGCCACGCCCCCGAACTGCCGGGCCACACTCTGCCCTAACCGAACACTCCAGCGATCCAATGCATCAGCCTGGCCATCGTTATATTCGGCTGAACGACTAAATGCTGCCCACATGGCAGAACCGGCATTGCCAACCAAAAGCAGCGTTCCAACTGGCTCACCGTTCACAAGCTGGGGAACCCGGTCAGCCGGCGTCACATGGAACGCGGCCAAAACCCGCAACCCATGGACCGTCACCGCCTGTTTAATTTGCTCGTACATCTCTACTCTTGCAACTACGCGCTGACGGCGCCCAGCTCAAGCACGCTGCAATCAGGCCTGCCGGTTGCGGTAGCCGTAATCTGACAGTCAAGGAACAGCTCACCGTCAATATCATGAGAGACCTGGTTATCGCTTCTTGAAAGTACAATTTCCACCGACTCCGCACCAGCCGCCACGGCTAAGCGCAGCGCTTCCTCCTTAGCCAGTCCTTCGGCACACTGTACCGCTTGCTCCAGATTGTAAAAATGCTTGGGTTCCTGTTTGTGATAAAGACAGAAATGGCCATAGGTCGGCTGGGAAATCATCACATGGGCGCGCTGTACCACTGATCCCATCACAGCACCGACCGCATTGGCCACCTCACCATGCTGCGGCAGATGTAGCTCCACCCCCAAAGCCCCAGCAACCGAGGGGTAATAACTGGCAGCTGGCGCACCGACCGCAACGATCGGGTAGTCCGAGGCAAAATCAATTTTAAACAGCGGGCTGGATTTCTTGTCGGTCTTGCCGTCGAGTACTAATCCGGTCAACAAAACTGCCAGGTTTTGCGCCCGGGCCTGATTTAATTTACCGGCTTGATGCAGACCTGCTTCGATCAAGGTGTGGCTGATCTTGCTGGCCACCAGATCATAGACCTGCTGGCATGGTTCAATGGCATCGTCCAGCGCCCAATTACCCAGACCATAAAGATTGCGAACCTGGTTAGCCCAGACCTTGGCGGCCAATTCTGCTGTCGACCTACACCAGTGATCGCTCAAACCCAGCACATGGGCAGCATCGGACGGAGTAAAGCCACTGTAAATCGCCAGCCCTGAGCGCTGCAACTTGGCTAAAGCACGCGCTAGATAACGGTCTTGTTCCACCGCTGCCTCCATCTCAATCGGGCCATCCGCCAGCTTTTCCCAGGCATAGGCTTCATCTTCACTGAGTTGGTTGAGCATCTCCTCATTACTTTCCAGCCGCATCACAAACTTATTATTACGTGCGTTGGGAAAATCGCGCAGCTGATGCTCAAGCCGAGCACGAACCCAGGGAAACTGCTGCCCAAGCAGGCACAGAGGCACCACTCGGCGAGGACCGATTTCCAGCCCCCCTGCCGCGCTGAAATGGACTTCACTGTCCCCGCCCAGACCGACCGAATAAACCCGGACGGCTTCCACCATCGGCTGCCAATCACCTATCTTGGCCCCCTCCGAGCACAACTCAGGCTGGCCATTAGTGACGATGGCAACATCCGTCGTGGTGCCGCCCATATCAGCAACAATGGCATTCTTTAAACCACTCAAAGCACAAGCCCCGACCACACTAGCAGCAGGGCCGGAAAGAACAGTAGCTACCGGTTGCTCTAGCGCTGTCTCGGTATTCACCAGCGAGCCATCGCCCTTGACGATCATCAACGGCGCATCGATCTTCCGGGCTGCCAAAATTTCTCTGACAGACGCTATTAACCGCTGGATATAGGGCACCATTCTTGCGTTGAGCACGGCGGTCAACGCCCGCTGTGGTGCACCCAGGCTGCTAGCCAACTCGTGCCCACAGGCCACCGGTTTACCGGTAAGCTGCTCCACCATGGCGCGCAGCTGCAATTCATG
>Ga0209396_1003826_pt1 | contig 14925 bp, 13 predicted proteins | sample GOMGulsemesocosm_6_FD_184638 | JGI IMG/M metagenome (GOLD analysis project Ga0209396, IMG submission 184638) | Methane-oxidizing microbial communities from mesocosms in the Gulf of Mexico - GOM8C Gulf of Mexico (SPAdes) (version 2) | ecosystem: Environmental > Aquatic > Marine > Cold seeps...
CGTAATTTGCTGAGCGAAATACCTTTACCTTTGAACTGGCCAGTAGAAGTGAATTACTTAGAAGCAAAAGCTTTTTGCCAATGGAAAAGCGAAGAAACAAAAGCAAAAATAGCCCTGCCAACTGAAGCTCAATGGCACTGCTTGAGAGAAAATATACCCGACGATAAAGCCGATTGCCTGCAAACCTCAGCAAACACAAACTTAGCGCACTACGCCTCTTCATGCCCTGTAGATGAGTTCGCAGCTGGAAAATTTTATGATGTTACCGGTAATGTTTGGCAATGGAGTGAATCAGCAATTGACGGTTATGATGGTTTTAAGGTTCATCCACTTTATGACGACTTTTCTACGCCGACTTTTGACGGTAAACATAACTTAATTAAAGGTGGTTCATGGATATCAACAGGTAACGAAGTGATAAAATCCTCTCGTTATGCCTTTCGTCGTCACTTTACTCAGCATGCCGGATTTCGATATGTGGATAATTTTGATGGCAAGATACCTTTAACCCCTGTTAATCGTTATGAAACCGATGTAGAAGTCTGTCAACAACTTGAAAGTCATTACGGCGATAGACAATTGGATTTTGATAATTATTCGCAGCAAATTAGTCAATTATTACAAAAAAATATAAAAGAGCAGGGCATCAAGACCGATAAATTGTTGAATTTAGGCTGTAGTGTTGGTCGAACTGCGTTTGAGTTATCAAAGTATTTCCAACACATTGACGCTGTGGACTTTTCTGCACGTTATATTCAGTACGGTGTACAACTTCAACAACAAAAAACGCTGCGTTATACCGGAGTTATTTCAGGTGAAATACAAAGTTTTCATGAAGTATCGCTAAAACAATTATCACTTGATGATTCTGTTGACCATATCTTATTTAGTCAGGGGGATGCCTGCAATTTAAAGGCGATCTTTAAGGGGTACGATGCTATTTTAATTGAGCATGCGCTAGAGAATAGTTATCAGCCAAAGAAAATACTAGCAGAAATATCGCATCGGCTTAACGAGCAAGGATTACTGTTTGTCTTAACGGATCATCAGTATTCAACCAAATATACTGAAAAAGAAAACTGGCTAGGGGGTCTTAAAGTTAACGGAGAAAATGTCAGTGGTTTTGATGGTTTACACGAACAGTTAGATAAAGAGTTTTTATTCTTAGTTGCACAGCCTTTAATGCGAGTTATAAAGCAAAACGATTGCACTTATACGGTAACAAAAACACAACTGTCGGTTTGGCAACGGAAGCACTAACGAACTATGAACAATACTTTACCTGCACATATTGCCTTTGGACAACAACTTGCGGCAAATGAAAACGTAACGATTGAGCATAATTTGAGTAATTCATGTGGGCAAAGTATGTCTGCCACACAGTTATGCGCTTTAGGTGAAACTAGTCTTAGGGATTTGCTGGGCGAGCAAGAATTATCGTATGCATCGATAAGCGGCAGTCGTCATTTGCGTACACTTATCGCTGGTTTTCATCAAGACTATAATAATCATAACGTTCAGTTGAGTGCCGACAATGTGTTAACTTTTTGTGGTGCCCAAGAAGCACTGTCTGCCATTTATCATACAGTATTCTTTAATGATAAAATAACTAATGACAAAGCGGATAAAAAACGCTCAGCGATGGAAATTGTTGTTATCACACCATGTTATCCATCTTTGCTGACAATGGCAGAACAACTGGGTATAAAAGTAAAATGTTTAGCACTCGATTTTCAGCAAAATTGGCAAATTAACCATCAAGCACTGTTAACTCTAATTAATGAAAATACCCGATTAATTGTACTTAATTCACCGCATAATCCTAGTGGCGGTATTATAGATACTGAGTTTTCCAAACAAATATTAACCACCGCAAAAAAATTTAATTGCTACCTATTAGCCGACGATGTCTCCCAGGCAAGTAATTATAACCACCTTGAATTAGCTCATGAATATTTAGATTATGAACGTACAATTGTTGTATCAGTATTATCAAAGAGTTTTGGTTTAGCGGGCTTACGAATTGGTTGGGCGGTATCGAAAAACAAAAAATTATTAAAAAATTTGTTAGCGGTTAAAGCACAAGGATCAATTTGTACTTCAATTGTTGATGAAAAACTGGCAGAGCTTGTAATAGAAAATCATGAAAAAATCATCGACAACAATAATAGAATTATTCAACACAATATAACGTTGTTTCAGCAGTTTATTGACATAAATAAACCGCATTTTAGTTGGCACCCTCCCCAAGCTGGTTTACTGACATTAGTGAAATGTGATACAAAAATCCCCATGCTTAAATGGGCAGAGAAACTCGCTGAGCAATCTGGGATATTCGTTTATCCCGCTTCTTTATTTGGCCTTGATGGCCCTTATTTTCGTTTAGGGCTAGGTGCAAAAAATTTTCCAGCTATACTCGAGTCATTACAATGTTTTGTTGATAATCATCAATAGTTTCTCTGGTAGTTTAAAAATAATTATTTAGTTAACTATTTGATTTGAAGTGTTTTTGTTTTTATTGACACAGCTGGTTACATTTTCATATAAACTTTCTTTACATTAACTACGACAATAGCTGTAATTGAAATGTAATTATGGGCAAACGGATGTTTGAACAAAATAATAATAAAACTAATAAAAAGAAAAGTTATAAACCTCAGCCTAATATTTCATTGCTGAGAAAGTCACTCATTACCTGCCTAACACTGTTAAGTGTTAGTTTATCTGTTCAAGCCGTAGAATCTGTAAAAGAAAGTTATGCCTTAACTCACCATGAAGACAAAATAGTCGTAGATGGCGTGATGGATGAGCCTGTGTGGCAAAGTGCCACTAAAATGCAGCTTAAATATGAGAACAATCCAGGAGAAGGTGTAGCCGCCCCGGTAAAGACAGAAATATTTTTCTACGAAAATGGTGAGTCTTTCAATGTAGCGATTATTGCTTATGATCCAAACCCTGAGGCTATTCGCGCCTCATTACGTGATCGTGATGCATTGTGGAATGATGATAATGTTGGAATTATCATTGACACGTTCAATGACCAACGCAGTGGTTACGAGTTTTTTGTCAACCCACTAGGCGCTCAAGCTGACATGCGTATGGATGATACTAACGGTTGGCATGAAGATGCATCTTGGGACGCGATTTGGGACAGTGCCGGCAGAATTACTGATGTTGGTTATGTCGTAGAAATGAGTATTCCCTTCACTGCGTTACGTTTCCCTCAGGTTGATGGTAAATTGACATGGAACGTTGCTGGCTGGAGAAACTATCCTCGTGATGTACGTAGCCAACTTGCAACTTATAAACGCGATCGAAACATCAAATGTAATTTATGTCAGTTCGATCAACTGGTTGGTTTTAAGAGTATTAAACCAAGTAAAAACTTTCAATTAACGCCAACACTCACCGTCTCTCGTCAAGATCAAAAGCCAGATGTACTAAGTGATTGGGAAAATGGCGATACAGACGTAGAACCTGGTTTAGATATACGTTGGGGCATTACCCAAGATATGGTGCTAAATGCGACGATTAACCCTGACTTTTCACAAGTTGAAGCAGATGCGGGGCAACTAGATGTAAACAACACCTATTCTTTATTTTATCCTGAAAAACGGCCGTTCTTTTTAGATGGAGCATCGTATTTTGACACCAGTAGTTTTAACTTTGTTCATACTCGTAATATTGCTGAGCCTGATGTTGGCGTTAAATTAACGGGGAAAACTGAGCAACACAGTTACGGTTTAATGGTTGCTAATGACAAGAATACTTCATTCTTAATGCCTGGTAATGCCGGTTCGGGTCTTGCTAGGTTAGATGATGAGTCAGAGGTCATGATTGCACGTTATAAAATGGATGTTGGTGAACGTAATGATGTCGGCGTTTTAGTAACTAATCGAGAAGCAACTGATTATAAAAATACCCTTGTATCAATCGACGGTAACTATTCGTTTAGCCAGGCTGACAGCATTAGATATCAAGTTGCTCGTTCAGAATCTGATAATCCAGAGACTGTAATGACTGAATTTGACGTGACAGAAGAACAGCAAGGTAATGCTTATAGTTTAGCCTACTCTCATCAAACTCGTGATTACAGCCTTAAAGCTAGTTACACCAATGTTGAAGAAGACTTCCGAGCCGATTTAGGTTTTCAGTCGCAAGCAAACTACGAAAAAGTTGTCTTAGGTGGAAATCAGACTTGGTACGGCACAAAAGAAGATACGTTTACCGAATGGGGATACTTTGGTGACTGGGATAAAACTTATGATCAAGACGGAAAAATGCTTGAAGAAGAGTATCAAATAAATGGTGAAATTCAAGGGCCTATGCAAATGTATGCGAATTTTGGCTTTACCCATAGAGATCGCTACTTTGATGGTGAATATTTTTATGAAAATCAAATTTCAAGTTACCTGCGATTTACCCCAGTCTCCGGTTTGAGGTTACAATTTTTCACTCGGTTAGGTAAACAGATTGATTATGCTAATACTCGATTGGGTGACGTATTTGATTTTGAGACTACCGTGACTTGGGACGCTAATAAGCATATCAATGTTGATTTTAGCCATAACTACAGCCAGCTAGATATAGACAGTAAACGACTATTCACAGCTAATCAGTATGACATTAGATTTGGTTATCAATTTAATATGCGCAGTATTTTAAAGTTTGTTGTGCAATATACCGACATTGAAAGAGATGCTGATATGTATAATTATGATCACATCGATGATCGCCCAAATGAGACGAGTCGTCGCTTTTCAACACAACTTCTTTATTCTTATAAAATTAATTCGCAAACGTTGATATTTGTAGGTTATTCAGATGGTGGTTTTCAAAATGATAACTTCGATGAGCTTAAGCGTGATCAGCGAACTGTTTTCACAAAGTTTAGTTATGCGTGGCAGTTATAATAACATTCAATAAATTATGTTCAGGATGAACGGTATGCTGTGATGCCAAGGATGGCATGGAGCAGCGATGTTCAGGATGAACGGTATGCTTTATAAATATAAATAAACCATAAAAAAATGACAAATTGCACCACCTAGCACAAATAAATGCCAAATAGCATGATTAAAAGTAATACGTTTTTGTACATAAAATATCACGCCTAAACAATAAATAGCTCCCCCTAGTGCAAGTAGCGTCAGTCCTTCGCTTGAAAGCTTTTCTTGTAACCTATCGATAATAGTTACTGATATTAATCCCATGCCTAAATAAGTTGCCAAAGATGTTTTCTTGTAGCGGTGTCCAAATTTTAATTTGAAAAAAATTCCTAATATAGCCAATGCCCAAATGATGAAAAGCATGGTCATGCCTAGCTGATTGTTCAATGAAATCATCATCAGCGGGGTGTAAGTTCCAGCTATCAATAAATATATGGCGCAGTGATCGAGTAATTTAAAAAGCTTTTTTTTATTGATATCTTTAATGGCATGATAAAAAGTTGAAGCTGAGAATAATAAAATCAAACTGGTGCCATATACAGCATAACTGATTGTTTTTGCTAAGCTGTTTTCAGAATTCGCTGAAATTAAAAGAATATAGCAAGCAATAACTGACAATGCTGCGCCAAGGGCATGGGTCAAGGTATTGGCTATTTCTTCATTATTGCTGTAGCTAGTTTGACTTGTCATATTAATCCTAATATTTATTTCGGTGTACACGTGTACACCGAAATAATAACAGATAAAATAATTGAAACAAGAGGTCAGACCAATGAATTTTAGATATAAAAAAAGAGCTTAGTTAAGCTCTTGTTTAAGTGAGAAAATAATTTTATTTTTCAAGGAAAAATTTGTGCTGCATGGTAAAGCTTAAAACGAGAGTCACTACAATGCTAATTCAATCACCATCGTTTTAAGTTCTTCTTTGGAAATCGAGTTACTATGATTGACATCGAATTTATTAAAAATGGTTTCACACATACGAATGCCTTTGTCTTGTAAAAGACAATCAATTAATTCGACAAATTCACTACGGCTAATAACGCCGTCTTTATCTACATCAAAAACTTCAAATAATTCGTCAACCCACTGATTAATTTCCATCAGTCTTCCTTTTCATAAGTATTACATCTACCAAATACTGTATCTTTTATTGCGCTCTTTGTGAATGATTAATTGCAACATTTAGCGAATATTAGCTATTTTTTACCTTCAATAGTTAAAAGCTCATTCGTGGTATTAATATTACTTTTGCATTCTTCAAGTGGTTTGGATGTATACCCAAACCATTTGAAGATACAGATTCAGAGTTAAGCTAGGAAATCAGCTTAAGGCGTAATGCGAAGATAATGGTTATTCTCGGCAACTGCGTCCTGCGTTGCCCTAATGTCCCACATCCGTGTGGGAACCTTACCGAGTATCGCAACGCTGAACTGAGTTTCTAGCTTGCTGAAACCTGCATATTCAAGTGGTTTGGGTATATACTTGAGAAAATCAATAAATAGCAGTAGAAAATGACTATCACTAGATTAGAAACAAAAACCCGAATGAGCCGTATTGTTAAACATAACGGAGTGATCTATTTATGTGGACAGGTGTGTAAGGATGCAAGTCGAGGTATTGAAGAACAAACTAGTTCAATGTTAGATAAAGTGGATGAATTACTTGAACAAGCAGGAAGCGATAAAGAACACATTTTATCAGCAACGATTTATATAAAGGATATGAAAGACTTTTCACAAATGAATGAGGTGTGGGATAACTGGATACCAGAGGGATATGCGCCTGCGAGAGCTTGTGTCGAAGCGGCAATGGCACGTGATGTTCTTCTGGTTGAAATATCTGTGATTGCTGCTGAAAAATCACTTTAAATCAAATAAACTCAAGGAAAGTTTCAGTGGTAAATATTAATACACAACTCAAGGAAATATTTGGTTTTGATGGATTTCGTCATGGGCAAGAGCAAACAATTACTCAGCTGTTGAATAATTATTCGTCTTTGTCTATTTTTCCAACAGGCTCAGGTAAATCACTATGTTATCAATTAGCTGCTTTGCAACTCCCTCATTTAACAATTGTCGTTTCTCCCTTGTTGGCATTAATGAAAGATCAACTAGCGTTTTTGGCGAGCAAGGGGATTGCAGCGGCGAGTATTGATTCAACATTAACCCCACAGCAAAATCAGCAAGTAATGGCTGACACTCGTTCCGGTAAAATAAAGATTCTTATGGTGTCAGTTGAACGTTTTAAAAACGAACGGTTTCGTCAGTTTATTGATGCGGTAAGTGTTTCAATGTTGGTTGTTGATGAAGCTCATTGTATTTCTGAATGGGGTCATAACTTTCGCCCAGATTATTTGAAACTACCTAAATATCGACAAGAACTCAATATTCCTCTGGTACTTTTATTGACGGCAACCGCAACGAGAAAAGTAAAAAAAGACATGGCAGCAAAATTTTCTATTTTGCCTGAGCACATTGTTCAAACGGGCTTTTATCGACAAAATTTAGATTTGTCGGTATTAGCAGTTTCAACAAAAGATAAGAATCAACAACTGCTCACCAGCATTAAAGAACAAACAGGTTGCGGTATTGTTTATGTAACCTTACAGCAAAGTGCAGAGGATGTGGCGAACTTTTTATCACAACAAGGTTTGAATGCTCAGGCATATCACGCTGGATTTGTTAGTGAAAAAAGGCAGGGAATTCAAGAGGATTTCATGTCAGGTAAGGTGCAAATTATTGTCGCTACTATTGCTTTTGGTATGGGCATAGATAAGGCCGACATTCGTTTTGTTATACATTATGATTTACCTAAATCTATTGAAAATTATAGCCAAGAAATAGGCCGAGCAGGGCGAGATGGTTTCGCGTCTAATTGCATGACTTTGGCGAATTTAGATGGCTTAAATACCGTAGAGAACTTTGTTTTTGGTGACACGCCTGAGTTGAGTGGTATAGAACTGGTTATCAAAAATATTCAACAAGAGTGTCAAAATGACCGTTGGGAGCTGCAAGGCTTGTCATTGTCTAATACGAGTAATATTCGTCAATTGCCAATGAGAACTTTACTTGTTCAATTAGAGCTGCAAGGCGTTATTAAACCGTTGTTTTCTTACTTTGCCGATTTCAAATATAAATTTACTACTAACCAAGCTGATGTGCTGAATTGTTTTGAAGGTGAGAGAAAAGACTTTTTGGCAACTATTTTTCAATATAGTGGTTTTAAAAAGGTTTGGGGAGAGCCTGACTTTGATGCGTTGTTTCAACATTATGGTTGTGATAGAGGTCGGGTGATTGTTGCTTTAGAGTACCTACAAGAAAAGCAATTGATCACTTTAGAAACCAAAAAAATTACAGAAGTGTATAGTGTGAATAAGGCGCTGCTGTCATCCCCGGTACTTGCTAGCTCGCTCCATGAATATTTTTCAGACAAAGAAGAAAAAGAAATAAAACGTATAGCTACACTGGTGCGATTTTTTGAATTGGAGACTTGCTTGAGTCGAAATTTATCTCGATATTTCGACGACCAAAATAGCCCTGAAAACTGTGGACATTGTTCGGTTTGTCGTGGGAGCGTGGCTAAACTAAGTTATTCTCAAGAAAGCATATTACCAGATGACTCCGTTATATTTGAAAGTTTAACTTCACTCATTCAGCATATGTCGACGAAAAACAAAAATGTTTTATCTTTGGAAACAATGTGCCGGTTTCTAACTGGGTTAACCGTGCCTCTTTTTAGCCGAAATAAAGTTAAACAGTTACCAGGGTTTGGCAGTTGTGAAAATATTCGCTATCAAGCAGTACGAGAAAAAGTCATTATCATTATGAAAAAGAGTCATTGAGTTCACTGAATGATTACTCATTTAAAAACAAAAAGGCGAAACATATGTTTCGCCTTTTATTCGGTATTTACAAAAAGTGTTTAGTCGTGAGAGTGTCCACAACCACCTTCTCCATGTACATGGCCATGTGTTAATTCGTCTTCGGTAGCATCACGAACTTCTAATATTTCAACATCAAATTTCAAGTCAATTCCTGCTAAAGGATGGTTTCCGTCAACGGTAATTTCATCGTCTGTTACATCAATAACAATGACTGTTTGTTCACCATCATCTGTTGTAGCTCGTAATTGTGAACCAACGGCAAGGTCTTCAACACTTTCAAACATACTTTTTGGCACTGTTTGTACAAATTCATCATGGCGATCACCATATGCATTTTCAGCACTTACTTCTACTTCAAATTTATCACCCACAACATGATCGGTTAATGCGTTTTCTAACCCTGGTATTAAATAACCTGTGCCATGAATAATTGACAAAGGGCTGTGATCATATGAGCTATCAATTAAAGTGTCGTCGGTGTCAGATACGGCATAGTGTAATACGACAACTTTGTTTTCTGAAATTTTCATTGTTTGTCCTGAATTTTAGATAATTGTTAATGTTAATTAGCGATTATTCCGCTAATTTATAAGGCAATTCAACCAAGGTTAGCGAAGATTGCTCATGGTTTTTAATACGTAAGTTTGTTGTGCTTTCTATATCACTTGCTAAAACGGCCTGCAGATAATAAATACCATCATCGCTAATATAACTTGCTAAAATATCACCGGCTTTACGCCAATTTTCACCTAGCTGTTGTTCAATAATATCACCTGCTTGCAAAATTATAGAATCATTATTTGCAGAGCGACTTTTTAATGAGAATAACGCGCGTTTGTTTTTTCCTAAATATTGCATGCGAGCAACAGTTTCTTGCCCTAAATAACAACCTTTAGTAAAACTTATGCCGTGGATAGCTTGTAAGTTCAACATCTGCGGTACGTAAGATGAAACCGTCTCCGGGGCTAGTACTGGAAATCCTTCATTGATTTCTATTAAATTCCAAAGTGCTTGAGAGTAAGTTGCCAATGAAAAGTCATTGATAATTTGTTTCACGGTTTTCGCTTCATCAATAATTAAATAACGCTTTAATTTTCCGGCGAGGTAAACAATAGTGGTACTGCCAACTTGTAGAACAGGGGTTAAGCTATTGGGTAATTCAACAAATTGTTGATGTAATACCTTAGTTGCATTTTTTCCTGCTACGGCATAAAAAGCTAAATCTGTGGTTTGCTCAATAGCTACTTTGGCAAATACACCAAATTTTTTCAATTCGGCTAACGACATGCTAATACTAGCTGTAGGCTGAAGAAGTAGATGTGTTTGTTGGCGATTAATTAGTCGAAACACTGAAAATACTTTACCTTTAGCGTCACAATGAGCACCCAGCAATAAGTTGTTATCTTCAAGCGTATTTACATCACAAGTCACTTGCCCTTGTAAATATTTACTTTGCTCTTCGCCTTGTAAAGCAATTGCGCCATATTCAGCTAAACTTATGGCAAAAGCGTCAGGCAGGTTATCGTAACTAGGTAAGGTATTTTCAACAGAGGTTGTCATAATTAAGTTAGCATTGTTGTTTTATTGTTAGGGTAAATAATGAGGACTTTCTTGAAAAATTCAAGGTGTTCATTTGATTCATCACTTTATTTTTATGGATCTTATAAACAATATTGTAATGGCAAATGACTTTGTTAGAATAAGCATAGATTTTATTTTACCTGGTGTTATATGTCACTTACCGATAATAAACCGCGTTTAAGATGGGCTTGCCGTCGTGGAATGCTTGAATTAGATGTACTTTTTATGCCTTTTGTTGAAGAGGCTTATGACTTGCTTTCCGATAAAGATAAGAAAATTTTCGAACGTTTATTAGAAGGGCAAGACCCGGAATTATTTGCTTGGTTTATGGGACATGAAGTTTGTGAAGACGAAGAGCTTAACGCCATGGTACAGTTTATCCTCAAGCGAGTTAAAGTTTAGTATTGACGTTAAACATACGCATAAAAAATTAAATGTTATGCGTATGCTTTATAAGCAACCCGATAGTTTTACCATTAACATATTGGGCGAATGCCAGTTTTCAGCTGATGATAAAAGGCAATTATGCGCGGCGAGCCGAATTGGTTTTTGGGGCTGCTGGCTGATTTTTGACAAGCATTTATCGTCAGGTATCGAAACGCCTAACAAACCCCTCTTGAAAAAACTATTAACCAAACTTACTTTTCAGGGCTATTTTGTTTTCAAATCGAGTTTGTCCGCTAAGCAATATTCGAGGTTATGCCGTATTATTTTCAAACTGAATAACAAGGCAGAAAACTAAGCGAAAAAACTCATTAATAGTGTGTTGGGGATTAGGGGGTTAAAATAGTAGAAGCGACGTTTTCATCTAAGTTAGGATAGTCAAGGGTGTAATGTAAGCCACGACTCTCTTTACGTTCCATGGCACATCGAATAATTAATTCAGCAACTTGTACTAGATTTCTTAATTCTAGTAAATTATTACTTACGCGAAAATGTTGGTAGTACTCATTAATTTCTTGTTGCAATAATTCAACACGGTGTAGAGCCCGCTCTAAACGTTTTGTGGTACGAACAATGCCTACATAGTCCCACATAAATAGGCGAAGTTCATGCCAGTTGTGCTGTATAACCACTTCTTCGTCTGAATTCGTTACTCGACTTTCATCCCAATCAGGCAAGTCTACAATGCTTTGCTCGGGATCAATTTTGTGTTCTATATCTAAAGCAGCAGCACGTGCAAACACTAAACATTCTAATAGTGAATTGCTCGCCATACGATTAGCGCCATGTAATCCTGTATAAGCAACTTCGCCAATAGCATATAAGTTATCGATATCAGTTTTTCCTTGCTTATTGATCATTACGCCACCACAAGTGTAATGGGCGGCAGGCACAACGGGCATGGGCTGCTTGGTAATATCTATGCCTAATGATTGCGTTTTTTCATAAATATTAGGGAAGTGTTGCATAATAAAGTCAACGGACTTATGGCTGATATCTAAATACATACAGTCAGCACCAAGGCGCTTCATTTCAAAATCGATAGCACGAGCAACAATGTCGCGTGGCGCAAGCTCTGCACGTTCATCAAAGCTAGGCATAAATCGACTGCCGTCAGGACGACGTAAAATAGCACCTTCACCACGTAATGCTTCTGATATTAAAAAATTACCGGCATCAGGATGAAATAAACAAGTAGGATGAAATTGATTAAACTCCATATTTGCAACGCGGCAACCAGCTCGCCACGCCATGGCTATTCCATCACCGCTAGCAACATCAGGGTTAGAGGTATATTGATATACCTTACTTGCACCACCCGTCGCTAGAATTGTTTTCTTAGCAAAAATACGTTCAACGCATTCGCTGTTTCGGTTCCAGATATAAGCCCCAATACATCGCTTCTCATGATTATTGGCATCGTTTGGTTGTTCACAAACTAAATCAACCGCGTTATATCTCTCAAATATTCGAATGCGACGGTGACTTTTAACCTGATCAACTAGAGTGGTTTGAATGGCTTGGCCGGTGGCGTCAGCAGAGTGAAGAATACGGCGATGGCTATGACCACCTTCTCGGGTTAAATGGTAACGTAACTCTCCTTGTTCATCTTCCTCTTGATCAAAAGCGACGCCTTGATCAATTAGCCATTCTAAACAAGTTCGGGCATTTTCGGCCGTATATTGCACGATCTCTTGGTCACATAAGCCAGCACCAGCAATTAAAGTGTCATTAACATGAGCAGCAACGCTATCATTCTCATCAAAAACAGCAGCGATCCCCCCTTGGGCATAAAAGGTAGAACCGGCATTTATCAAAGCTTTGCTGAGAATAACAACATCGGCATTTTTTGCTAAATGCAGAGCAAGTGTTAAACCTGCTGCACCGCTACCAATAATTAATACGTCGCAGTTGTGTTGTTTGTTCATAAAGTTTTGATTTTGATGTATTCTATATATAGCGGGAATATTAACGGTTATTAACGTTTGGGGACAGAGAAAACAGACTGTATTTAAAAATAAATAATCAATTATTTTCTTTTTTTTAAATTATATTAATATTTTTCGAACTTTTTCAAACAAGTGCAGTCCTACTTGATGTGTTTGCCATGAGCCAAATGTTGAACCGGATTTTAGAAATTAAGTGATAATTAGGAGTATTGGCTCAAATGAGCGAAATAAACGTTGACCAAAAGTTGGTTGAACGAGTACAACGCGGAGATAAAAGTGCTTTTAACCTTTTGGTGACAAAGTATCAGCATAAAGTAGCAAATTTAGTGTCGCGTTATGTAAAAAATCACAGTGATGTACCGGATATAGTACAAGAAGCATTTATTAAGGCTTATAGAGCTTTACCTAATTTTAGAGGTGACAGTGCTTTTTATACTTGGCTTTATCGAATAGCCGTTAATTGCGCTAAGAACCATATGGTTGCTAGTAATAGAAAACCACCAGGTTCAGATATAGAAGTTGAAGATGCAGAAATTTATGATTCAGGAGAAGCACTAAGAGAAAATGCTTCACCTGAAAAATTATTATTAACCAATGAAATTAAAAAAGTAGTTTTTGATACCATTGAACAGTTACCAGAAGATTTACGAACGGCAATAAACTTAAGAGAACTTGAAGGGCTAAGTTATGAAGAAATAGCTCATATCATGGATTGTCCCGTAGGTACTGTGCGCTCGCGAATATTTAGAGCTCGAGACGCTGTAGACAAAAAAATTAGGCCATTACTACAACACTAGTTATTTACGTTGGCTTTGTAGTATTTAAGATAAAATTAATTTAATTCACACGAATGTAAGTGTTAATTTTTAAGGTGTATATATGAGTGAAAGTAAGTTTGAGACAGTGTCATCTTGTGTTGATAATTTTCAACTGAATGAAAGCACGTTTGATGAAATCATCAACGATGAACATATGTCGACTACTTGGGATCGTTATCATTTAATTGGAGATGTATTACGTAATGACACTCCAGATGTTTTACAACTCGATTTATCAGCCGAAATAGCAAAGGCTATAGCCGATGAACCGACAGTTTTAGCACCAAAAACTAATAATGTTTTTGCGCTGAAATTAAAAGCTAAAATTATCGAATTAGCAAAACCGTTTGGTCAAATAGCTATTGCGGCTTCAGCGGCTGGTTTAATGGTTTTAGGTGTGCAAAGCAATGTAGCACAAAATAATGAAACGATATTACCTAGTCAAATAGTACAAACTATTCCTTTAGCAGGTATTGCTGAGCCAGTAAGTTTGAACTATCAACAACCTGATAGAGCTTCACAAAAGCAAGCTTTTATTGAACAGCAACGTCGTTTTCGTGCTTTGCTCTCTGATCATCAGCAACAAATTAAATTAGGCTCGCTTGCTGTTAATGTAAATACAATAGATAATCAAAGTGAAATGAATAGTATTGACAACAAAAAGGCAAATGAAAGCAATAAATGAAATTATTAAGCTATGTTGTACTGCTGTTAAGCATAAGTTTTTCAGCGGTTGCCGAAGAAAGTGACTCAGCAAAGGATTGGCTCGAACGTTTATCTAATTCATTAAATAAACTTAATTTTAGCACTTCTTTTGTTGTCGTTAAAAACAATCAAGCACAGCCATACCATTGGTTTCATGGTGTTGATGAAAACGGTAAAGAGTTAGAAATACTTTCTTTGCTCAATGGTCCACGCCGCGATATTCTACGTAAAGATAATATCGTTAGTTATATTGAGCCTGAACTTCCCCCTTATTCAGTGACTTCTCAACAAATTAGCGGGCCTATTCCTGCCATTTTAGCTGGGGATATTTCTCAGCTAGAAAAGAGTTATGATTTTATTTCTGTTGGCCGTAGTCGTGTTTTAGGTCGACCAGCACAATTGATCAGAATTGAAGCTAAAAATGCCCATCGTTATGCCTATTGGCTTTGGTTAGATCAACAGTCTAGTATGCTATTAAAGTTGTCTGTGGTTACTAAGCAAGGGCAACAATTAGAGCAAATTCAGTTTACTCATTTAGACATCACTGATAAACCATCAGAAAGTGTATTACAGCTGCTTGAGACAGAACTTCC
>Ga0209396_1003829_pt1 | contig 14910 bp, 10 predicted proteins | sample GOMGulsemesocosm_6_FD_184638 | JGI IMG/M metagenome (GOLD analysis project Ga0209396, IMG submission 184638) | Methane-oxidizing microbial communities from mesocosms in the Gulf of Mexico - GOM8C Gulf of Mexico (SPAdes) (version 2) | ecosystem: Environmental > Aquatic > Marine > Cold seeps...
ACCAAGGCGTCGATTTAGTTAATGTTGAAGGAACAACTTTTATTAAAATTGCAGTAATATTTGCTTGGCATCGCAAAGCGATATTTGCAGCACCGCGCTGAAATGTTATTTTTTCACCCGGTTTAGTGCGTGTACCTTCAGGAAATATAATTAAGTTATTACCCGCTTCAAGGCTATTTTTACAATCAGCTAATAAACCTTGTGGATCCGCATTACTGATATATCCGGTGTTTTTGACAACACCACGTATAAACGGGTTTTTAAATAAATGAGCCTTAACAACACAATCAGCATTAGGGATCATAGAAATAAGCACAACAACATCTATCAATGATGGATGATTTGCTAATATTAATTGGCCTTGCATAATTTTAATTTCACTAATTTTTTTAGTATTGAAATCGAAAATCCCTAAAAACTGCATTAGCGATATAAAAAACTTAAAACTATAATGCACTGTTTTACGAGCTGTTACTTTTCGTTTTTCTCTGTTTTTTATAACAAGGCATTGCAGTGGGAAAATGAAAGCAGATAAAAATAAGCCTCCGATGCCAAAGCATAAAAAACAAAAACCCGTAGCAAAAACACGCCAAATATAATTTATTTTTTTAAACATGTTTACAACAATGCCAATGATATCTATTCGAAGTAATATTTAAGTTTAATTCTTTTGAATTTAACCAAGCAGACAAAGGTAAAGCAGATGGCATTTTATTCGAATTGCTTACATCATTATGAGATTCGAATTTGATTTCAAGAACACTCTTGTGTTCATTTCCTAAACTCAATACTAAAGCAAGCGCATGGTCTACTTGTACTTCATCTCTAAAATCATCGTAAATTTCTGGTAATGCTTGATCTACATGTACTAATAAAAGTTTATTACAAATACCCGACTTCAAACGTGCGTAAGCATCAACTAACGCCATAAATAAACTATCTTGTCCTGCAGCTATGGCATTAATAGCTGATTTATTTTTAGTTAGTATGCTAAACAACCCAGCAACAGCATTGTGAACCGATAAACTAAATGCAGTGGGTGAAAGCTCATTATCAAGTGCTAAGTCAGCTAACAAGTCAGATGTTTTATGCAAATCCCCGTGACGACTCGAAAATATCATAGGTAAATTTTCATCAACAGTTTCACTTGCATGCAGTGCAACATAAAGGGCTATTTTAGCAAAAGGACTTAAACGACGTCTTTGCATAGGTGGTACAAAAGCTAATTTAGGCCAAGTTGAGGCAGGTAGTGTTTCATTGGACAAAATTGCATTTAATGTCGTTCCATTTTCACAACCAGGAAACCAAACAGCTGAGCTTTCAATATGCAATTTCATAAATGCCTTGAGCTTGAATATTCTAAGAAAATAAGGGTACGCAGACTAATTAAAAATAAGATAAAAATCAACTTACTATTGATTTAAACAGCATAATAAAATGGGTGTTTGCTATACTATACCGCAATAGTTTATCTTAATATAAAATAATAAAATTAAAAACTTATGATTAAGCTCAGTATCAAAACACGCATTTTAGTTTTTGTGATATTTTTTGAAATATTTGCATACAGCAGTATTCAATTATTCAATAACTATATGTATAAAAAAGAGCTTATTGAGTTAAAACATAAAGAAATACAGCAAACCTTTATTGCCAGCACGGAAAAAATAAATAATTTAAGCCAAGTAATGGAACGTAACGTAATAGATTTAGCGATTACAGGTGAGCACTTATATTTACTAAAACAAGATGGCTTTTTGAACATGAAAGCACTTGAGTCTAAAACCCAAAAGTTGCTAGTTTCGAATTTTTCCAGTTTCCCTCAAGCCATTGGCGGTGGTATATGGTTTGAACCCTATGTTTTAGATAAAACAGTTCAGTATTTTGGTCCTTATGTTTTTCAATCCGAAGGTAAAGTGAAATTTAGCTGGGATTTAAATACCCCACAATATGATTATCACAACCAAGACTGGTATCGCATTGCATCTCAAGATGACTGGGGAGCAAAACAAAGTAGTATTAATCCACTTTATTGGACTGCTCCATATAGGGATGACGCGGGATCTTTTTCTTTAATGATGACAGTGGATGCAGTCATGTTTAATGAAAATAAAAAACCAATTGGCATTACCACGGTTGATTGGGAGCTCACTAAATTAACGACTTTTTTAGAATCTGTACGCATTACTGAAAACTCCTTTCCTTTTTTAATACATCAACCAACAGGTAAAGTGCTTAGTTATCCAAAAGATCCACAACTAATAATGCAACAAGTAGAAAAGTTACCCTGGGGGAAGTCACTGTTAAATAAATCAGAAAAGGACGTACTAAACAGCATTGAGGACATTATAATCGATGAAAAAAAATATAATATTTATTTTTATCAAACTCAAAGTGATTTTATTTTTGGTTCTTTAAGTCCATTATCTGATTTAGAAAAAGAAGCTAAAAGTATTACCACGATTACTTTATTAATAGGCAGTGCAATTGGTATTTTATTTATCATTATAGTGTTTATATTAATGCAAATTTTATTTAGGCCATTTGATAAAGTTTTAAATTTAATCAAAAATTCAATTACTCACAAAGATAAGAATAACGGCATTGTTGAAGTTGAACAGATAGAATACTCAAGGAAGAATGAGTTTACTCCAATAATAAAAGAGCTGAATAAAGTTTATGAACAAGTATCTCAGAACATGCTGGAAATATCGTTAAACAATGATAAATTAAGAAAATCAAAAGATGAAATTAATTCACTTAATGAAGATTTAGAAGACAAAGTAGAACTAAGAACAAAACAATTAGCCGATAAAACACAAGAAGTTCTAACATCTTTAGAACAACTAAAAAACACTCAAAAACAACTCGTTGAGCAAGAGAAAAATGCATCTTTAGGCAGATTAGTTGCAGGTGTTGCTCACGAAATAAACACCCCTTTAGGTGTATGTATAATGTCAGCCTCTTTTATGGTATCTAAATTAAATGGCCTAAACGAGCGCTTTGAATCTGGAAAACTAAGTAAGAGCTACTTTAAAACTTGCTATTTAGAGCTAAGTGAGAGTGCTGATATGTTAAGTAATAACCTAAAGCGTGCATCAGATTTGGTTACCAGTTTTAAAGAAGTGGCAGTTGTTCAATCAGCTAATGAATTTAGAAAATTTAAAATATGTGATTATTTATCTAAAATAATGCGATCTTTACAACCAAAGTTCACTCAGAAAAATTTAATTTTAAAGCTTGAATTTGATGGTGATGATTTTGAAGTATACTCAAACCCTGGCGCGATATCTCAAGTTATAACCAACATAACAGATAATGTACTCATTCACGGATTCGACGGTCTAGATTCCGGAAAAGTAACAGTTTTAGTAACTAAAGAAGTGCACAATATCATACTTGAAATATCAGATAATGGTAAAGGCATGAGTAACGAAACACTTAAATGTATTTTCGACCCATTTTTCACAACTACAAGACATGCAGGAACCACAGGATTAGGTATGCATATCGTCTACAACTTAATATCACAACAGTTAAATGGTGAAATTGAGTGCGATAGCACGCTAGGAGAAGGAACTCGTATACTGATTAAGTTGCCATTAATGCTTTGATATAAAAATATTAACTTTGAGTAAATTATTATAAACCAGCTTATATCAATTCTATTAGGTCAGTGTTCATATCTTTATTGGTATTATATTTCTCCGATTTTTAATAAGTTACGCTCGAATATCTGATGGAAACTTTATAATAAATTGCGTTCCTTTATTAATTTCACTAAAGCATTCAATCGTCCCTTTTAGAGATTGAGTCACTAAATTATAAACAATATGCATACCTAAGCCACTATTACCACTACCTCTTTTTGTAGTAAAAAAAGGTTCATATAATTTATCTAAATGTTCAGAGCTAATGCCATGACCAGAATCTTTGTAATTTAACAAAACCCCACAATTACCATAGGTAACCTCAATATTTATATTACCTTGCTCTGTATTTTCAAAACCATGTTTTAGAGAGTTCATTACAAAGTTCGTAATAATTTGAGCTAAATCACTTGGATCTCCCCAAACTTCTATAGCATCATCGCATTCTAAATTAATTGTATAGTGCGTATTTTTGATAAGTGGATTTATTGTCATTAAAATTTCATCAATATACTTCTTAACCTTATAAAAACGTAAATGTTTGTCTGATTGATCAACTGCAACTTGTTTAAAACTATTAACAAGGTCAGCAGAGCGACTTAAATTACTGCTAATAAGAGCAGTTGAATTTTCAAGATCTTCAATAAATTTTGTTAATTGTGTTTTTGTTAAGTTATTTTGAGAAATATCATTTTTTAGCGTATTTGTTGTATCAAATAAATGAGATACCGCAGTAATAGCAGTCCCTATTGGGGTATTTATTTCATGAGCGACACCTGCAACTAAATTACCTAAAGATGCCATTTTTTTAGATTCTACTAAATGATTTTGTGCGACATTTAACTGCTCTAAAGATTCAGTTAACGCGAAGTTCTTTTTTTCTAACATTGAAGGGCTAGGTAAGGATAGAAAAATAGGTAAAACAAACCAAATTACAATACCTGTAGCGAGTGAAGTGACTGCTGTTATCGCTTTTACGATAGATGACACGCCATATATAGGCTCCCAAATAACAATTGCATTTATCAAATGAGAAAAACCGCAAGCTAAAAATATAACCGAACCAGCCAATACAAAAAACCAAGGATAAGGTAAGTCTTTTCGTTTATTGACAAACACAATGACGGCTAAAGTAATAGAGAAATACGCTAACGCTGTAACCACATCTGAAATAACTGAAGTCCAGAGAATATCAGGCCTCCATAAATAGCACATGCCATGAGGCATAAAGTTACTACTATCAAAATATGAGGTTAAATCCATGATTTGTAGCCTTAATAAACTCTAGTTTACTATTACATTTAATTTTAGTACAAAACATAAAATACAGAGCTTTCATTTCTTGCGAGCTAAACTCTATATTGAGTCATGTTCATGTATTTAGATCTATATTGCCTAACTATAAGTAACGGAAATAATAATTTATTCAGCCCAATTTTTCGTTTCACTATCAGGAATATAATAAGAGATTGGTCTTAACTTTTTTAACTTAGAAAACCCTTTATTAAATATATTTTTTAAATATACAGAACTTGAGTGTTTTTTTGTAAATAATGAATAATTCAACTGTTTTTGAAGTGTCTTTTTATGCGTTGTTACCAGTTTAGTATCTGCTTCACTATATAGTTGTATTAACTGGTGCCATGATGATTTCATATTTGGAAAAAGATCAATTCGACTTGCCATTAACATTTGCCTATTTTACTTGTCCCTAGTAACCCAATTAACATTTAACACTTTGCTATCAGCAAGCTCATGAAATTCTTTACTATATGAATAACTCAGCGTTGCACCAATATTAAAGCGAGATAAACCAGATAATTTATCTCAAACGCATTTTATATCCCCTCCAAATAAAATGCGTCTGACACCATACGAGAAACATAACCTTTATCACTCTTCGCACCATCAATTGCCAATAAAACACCTCCTATAACTAACAGCCTATAATTAAAAGCAAAAAATCAAATACTGAAAAAAGTAAGCTATTGCTGTATTATTACACTTAGACTATTTAAGACATTTAAGAACCACAATGGCAACCCAACAATTCAATCCTGAGCTAATAATTAAGCAAGTAAATGTTACTGAAGCGAGTACTGAAAATGGTACTCCAGTCTCATTAAAGCACACCACACCACTTAAAAATGAAACAGATGAAACTTCATCTAAAATAGTGCTTGCTACAATTAACGCTAAGTATATTCATGCTAGTTTAGGTTTGCGTTATCTTTACGCTAATTTAAAAGAGTTACAAAGTAGCTGTGAAGTAAAAGAATTTGTTATTCAAACTCGTCCAATTGATATTGTTGAAAAAATATTAGAAGCAAAACCGACTATTGTTGGTTTTGGTGTATATATCTGGAACATAATTGAAACAACAAATGTTGTTAGTCTGTTAAAAGTAATAGCGCCTGAAATTAAAGTTGTATTAGGCGGACCTGAAGTAAGTTATGAATCTGAAGGACAAGCCATTGTCGATTCTGCAGATTATGTATTAACAGGTGCAGCAGAAGTGAGTTTTTACAATTTATGTAAAGACATTTTAAATCAAACAGAACCTAAACAAAAAATACTTACTTCTAAACCTGTTGCGTTAACAGATATAGAGTTGCCTTATCAATATTATAGCGATGAAGATTTGAAAAATCGTTTACTCTATGTTGAAGCATCACGTGGTTGTCCATTTAAATGTGAATTTTGTTTATCATCATTAGACACAGCATCAAACCCATTTGAGTTAGAGTTATTCCTTGAACAAATGGAGATCCTTTATCAGCGTGGTGCCAGAAACTTTAAATTTATAGATAGAACCTTTAATTTAAATATTAAAACCACCATGCAAATTATGCAGTTTTTCTTAGATAAAAAGAATGATGAGCTTTATCTTCACTTTGAAGTAGTACCAGATCATTTACCTCGAAAATTAAAAGAAGTATTAACGCAATTTCCTGAAGGCAGTTTACAGTTTGAAATCGGGATCCAAACCTTTGATCAGCAAGTACAAACTAATATTAGCCGAAAGCAAAACAATGCTAAATCAAAAGAAAATTTAATTTGGTTAAAAGAAAATACTCATGCCCATATTCATGCAGATCTTATTTTTGGCTTGCCCGGTGAAACATTTCAAACATTTGGTGATAGCTTTAATCAACTGTATGAATGTCACCCTCATGAAATTCAACTAGGGATTTTAAAGCGTCTTAAAGGAAGCCCTATCATCAGGCACACAGAAGCATTTGATCTGCGTTTTAATCCATTGCCGCCATTTAATATATTAAGTACTGATCGTGTTGATTTCCCGACGATGCAACTGATTAACCGCTTTGCAAGATATTGGGACATGATAGGTAATTCTGGTCGCTTTAAATATGTATTGCCTGAAATATTAGAGAGCAACCCATTCGAAAACTTTATGGCTCTGACCAATTGGCTGTTTGAGGCTACGGGACAAACACATCAAATTAACCTGAAAAGACTCTATGAGCTATTATCACAAGCGGTCGAAGCTTTATTTCCAGAAAAGCATCAACTTGTTATTTCAAAAATTGAATTAGACTACACTGCATCTAAATTAAAAAGCCGCTTTGATACACTTAACCTTTATGCTGGTCAAAAGAAAGAATCAAAGAGTCAAATTAATTTCGTGCAACGACAAACTCGACATATGAGTTAAAAAGCACATATAAGCTTCTATGTTGTTTATTTGGAACATAGAAGCTTTATATTAATACTTTGCTGCTTGTATCTGTCGTAGCAAGTGCTTACTTGGAGCCAACTCTGACTCATTAAAATCACTTGTTATATTTGTTTTTTCTACTTCAAATGGCCATGGTGGGGAACTAACTTGTAGATAATCAAATTTAAGCAATGTCCACTCATTATAATCATAAAGAATATCATCAAACCAATCATTTTGATCTAAGTCTAATGAAATTGCAGCATTATCAATTTGGCCATTACAATTAAAATCAATTGCACTTGAGCCAAGTAGTCCAAAACCAACATACTCTTCTATTGCGGCCTCAAACATTGGCTGGCTTAATCCATGTGAATAATCAATTTTAAACAATAAGTAATCTTGCCAAGGGCCATTTTTTAAAAAAGTAAATTCGTTACATTGTTCATTTGGCATATATGCCGAAGATAAAAAGCGATCGCCTTCATTGTTTCCTATTTCAGGTAGCCCTGATAATTGATAGAGATAATTCATCACACTTAAATGATTTGGTTTATTATTTGTGTAATCAGCACCACCATGATTTAAGCCAAAATTATGTCCCAATTCATGCATAATGGTACTTGCTTGAATATTAACTAAATAATTTAAGCTTTCTGGATTTACTGAATTTAAACCCCAACCTCCTAAAGTAATAATCACATCATCACCATTTATTTCAGCATAACCAGATGAGCCGGCGGTACCATCAATAAGCTGTGAGTTTGCAAATAATAGATAATGAAAAATGTTATTTCTTGGTAAATCAAAATAACGACTTTTATAAGTTAATATACTAGGGGACTCATTTATTTTATTCAAATGTGTTGTTTTATTAAAAGGAACTTCTGTACCACCACCTAGATTATATTCTTCTCCATGTAAGGCTCCACTATCAAAATGAATTTTCACATGGTTATTAAAAAAAGCATTTTCAACCATAAACAAAGCAGCTAAATGTGGCTGTAACGCTTCATCTTCACTAACCATATAATCTACTTCTACAAAAACATCTGTTTGATCTGGCCTTGCCCCCCATTCATAAAGCGGCAAACCTGAAAAAGAGGTGCCTTCAACCTCATTACAGTCTGGGATACCATCTTTATCATTATCTATTTCACAAAGTACATCATTTTTGGCAGCTTGTGTTGGAAAAGCACTTTGCAGCCAAACCAATTGATTATCCCATTTATTTTTTGCAACGAGGTAATTACCTGCTTGAGCGGAAACAATGATATTTGTTGTACTTGGGGATTCTATTGGTGCATGCTGGCTAAACTCAACAGTATCCACAACCAATTGTCTTTTATCATCAAATAACTTAATCACACCACCGTAAGCCCAATACATTCGATGCTCCCCGCTAATTAAAATTCTTTGCTTATTAGCTTCTTTACCATTTTGCCAATCACCTTCAAAATGGTCATTTTCTATCACAATTAACTCGTTTGGTTTGAGTGTATGTTCAGGAAGTGAAAAACTAAAATCTATAAGCTCATAATTTGATATTGATATGGCTTTTGTTTGTATTTTAAAATCCTGTAAATTAACGGGTTTACTTGTATTATTTATTAACTCTAACCATCTGAGTTCACTATCAAAGTTACTTAGCTTAATTTCATTTATCGAGATATTTTCATACTCAGTCATCAAATCTAACTCTAGATCTTTGGCTAAAGAGTTTCCAAATTGAGATTTGAAATTTTGAGAAAACTTCACTTTATAACGCGTACTATAATTCAAAGGAACTTGTGGCTTTATCAATATCTGATGTCTATTGTTAGAGAACTCCATATCAAAACCAATGCATGTTTTGAAATTATCAATAGACAAGCTAACATCTGCACTACATAGTGAACTTTGACTCAGATTGATTGTGTTTGAAATCACACTATTGAATTCAAAAGCAATTAACTGATCTATTGCTATTGGATTGTCATTTAATGAATTAGCAGAGTTTAATATTTCAAAAGGTCTTTTATCTTCTATTATGAGTTCAACCTGAGCACTAGTAGAAAGTAAACCATCGGAAACAGTCACTTCAAAAGAAACATTATCAAATTGCCCTGTGTTTGGTTCAAAGCTAAACTTGTTACCGCCTAAATGAAGTAAAATACCTTCTTGATTTATTGGCTTCACACTAAAAGATAAATTTTTATTGTCAGGATCTTCTGCTTGAATTAAAAACTCAGTATTTTGATTATAAAAAACATTAAAGACTTGATCTTCTATGATAGGCGGTAAGTTTTTTTTACTTTCGTCTTGGCAACCCAAGAGTAATAGCCCGAAAAACACAAAGATAATTACATTTAATTTCACATTAAAGCCCAATGATTACAATTGGCTTTATTCTGACTTTATAGGAACAAAAATCCGTTACCTTTTGTAACTCTAAAGATCTTATTTGCAGACCTTTCGTTACACTTAATTACAGATTAATTTAATTCAAAATAGAAACGACAACTAAAATATAAATTATTTGATAGGTTTTGTTTGAAACTTCCGAGAATGATATTTTTAGTATAAAAAAGGGATATGAATATAACTTATGGTGAAAGCTAAATTAAGTGTTGCTTGCACTATAAGTAGACGTAAAGTGAAAAAAACTATCAAAAACTTACCACCAAATCTGCACCATAGAATGGCATAATAATGAACTTTAATATGACATAACCTTACCCATCGGTACTATTAGTTGGCATAAAGTTATTACTAAACTGAATATCCACTTAAACAAAGGTGACTTAAACAATTATATTTCAATATCCTTTTTAAGTTTATGCTAGATATTTATTGCTTCTTAGCACTCATGGAAAATTCTATGATTTAATCAAATTAGGCGAGACTTACTTTTGAATAAATCATATTATGGTATTAATTTTTATATTGTTTATCTAACAAAGAATAATTGCGCTGAAATTGAAAAGTAATAATTTATGTTTCATGAGCACAGAGTCTCCCATGTTGAAGTGTTTTTGTTGTGCACGTAAAAGCTTTCCCTCGTTAACCAAGTGCCAATTACTTAACACTATCAGCAGTGGCTTTATATTAGTTTTTGTTAAAGGTGGGTTATGTCGATTTTAATGCAATACTTGCACGTAATAGGAGCCTTTCAAGGTTTTTTACTTGCTGGCTTATTAATATTGAGTTCTCAAATATCTACCGCCAGTCGCATTTTGGGGATATGGTGTTTATTTCTGGGTCTAAAGTTTTTAGGTCCATTTATATACATGGATGGAGAATTAAACGCTTTTTCACCGTTGATTGGCATTCATATGTTTTTACCTGCCAGCTATGGTGCATTTTTATACCTATATTGCCGACACGCAATTATTAACAGTCCTCTTGCACTGAAAGATCTTTGCCATTTTATTCCTTTTTTAATGTGTTATGTACTCAATATTGAGTTGTACTTATCTTCACCCGAAGTGAAGCTCAATGCTATTATGCACGGCCCAGAAAATGTAACTCTGATATTGATAGGTCAAGTGATTATGGCGTTACAAGCTTTTGTTTATCTAGGTTTGAGTATGATAATGGTCAGGCGTTATCAAAATCAAGCCAAACAAACATTATCAAACTTTAATCCTGATATGTTCACTTGGCTTTGGAAGATATTAATTCTGGATTTAGTGATTTGGACGTTAAAGTCTATGTCAGTACTTCCAGAATACCGATATCTCCTTGTCGCCATGGGTGACGTTTTGATTATTGTCTTAATTTACAGCATTGCATTGGCACAGTGGCGAAACCCGGTATTATTTAAAATTGCGCAATTGAACACCAAGTCCATTAACTCAAATTTAGCGGTTCCAACTGTTGTTGCTCTATCCGAAGAGGTTAGTGATATTGATGCTAAAAGTAGCGTTAGCACTGTAACTAACAACTCAGGTGCTTTAGATCCTAGTATCAGAAGCAGTTTGTTAAAGGCCGTTAGGCAACATATGCAAGAGCATCAATCTTATCTAGATAATCAGTTGACCCTAACCAGTTTGGCTAAAACAGTGGGCATCAGTACACATCATTTATCTGAAGTATTAAATCAGCATGAGGGGAAGAATTTCTACCAATTCGTTAATGAGTATCGGATTGATTTTTTTTGCGAACAGCTAAAGTATGATAAAGAGATTAAAATACTCGATCTTGCCATGACAGCTGGTTTTTCTTCAAAAAGTACCTTCAATGCTGTTTTTAAACAGTTTGTGCAACTGACTCCGAGTCAATATCGTAAACAATTAACTTCATAGTATTTTCCTTACCATAGTAACAAGTGCGATTCGTCCGAATCGCACGTCTAATTCGTCCCATTCAGACGACTATACTACCTAGACTTGTTGAAATGACTCCGTCAAGACAGCTGAACCAGTTGTTTTATTATGTGTGCTTTTGAAGCGCAATCGATTAACGATTCGGAGTAAATAAAGTGAAGATAATTCAATTTATGACGTTGCCAACGGCTTTAATAGATATCTTAATTAAAAGAAGACCTATATTAACTACTAGCATATTAACGCTAACTATTTTCACGGGGTCGGCAATAGCATCTTTGCCAACAGCGATTACCGCCTACCAAAGCAATAACTATCAACTAGCAAATAAATACCTTACAACTGAACTTTATTTAAACCCAAACAATGAACAAGTGCATCACTACCTAGGGAGAATCGCCTATTTCCAAGGTGACTTTGATAGAGCAGAAGCCTATTTTACAACGGCAATTAGGCTCAATGAACAGAGTTCAGAAAACTTCTATTGGTTGGCAGTAACTCATGCTGCCCAGTTTAAAAACATTAGTATTTTTAGCATTTTTTCACTTGCCGACCGTTTTCTTACTGCCGCAAAAAAAGCAATAATCTTAGAACCCGATTCACTATTGGCTCATGAAGGCTTATTAGAGTTTTATATTAATGCGCCAGGTATTGTCGGTGGCAGTCTCAATAAAGCGAAAAAACAAGCATTTATTATTAGCAAATTAAATGTTGCTGCCGGTCATTATGCTAAAGGTCGTATTCATTATGACCAAGAAGAATATCAAGCAGCAGAGCAGGAAGTTCGTCTCGCTTTAGCGTTAAACCCCAATCGTATCAGGTACAATTTTGGCTTGGGGTTATTACTTAGTGCTACAGAGCGTGATTCAGAAGCGATCATGGTTTTTTCTGGTATCGCTAAACTTAAAGCTAAAGACCCGTTCGAACGTATAAACCTGTGGCAAGCGAAAGATAAAGTAGGAAGAATATCAGCTTCATCTGGGGAGTATTTAGCATTAGGCCAACAAGCTATTGAAGACTATTTACAGCGTAATGTTGCAAGTCCTAGTCTCAGCGAAAATACCTGGGCGCAGAGTCGATTAGCCCAGATTTATCAGTACCAGAATAAGAATACACAAGCGGCACAATTGTTAAATAGCATATTATCCACTAAGCACTGCAAGACGCTTCATAAGCAAGTTAATAAACAGTTAAAAGATTTAAGCGTAAGTACTCTATAGCACATTAACGTCCTTGCTAAGTTTTCAACCATTACTGGCCACTTACGGCTGTGCGAGCCCTTCGGGTTGTACGCTTTAGTCGTCCAATCCGGACGAAAAAACAATTGACCGTGATTAAATATCCTTACTAAAACATGCAATAAATGTTTTTAAAAGGTAAGTATTAACAATGAGAAAAAATTATGACTATAGCTCTAACACCAGAACAATTATTTAGTTGGGCGGGACAGATTGCCTCTTGCGGGTGGTTAATCTTGATATTTCTCCCCCGTATCAAATTCCTATTTTTTATTCCCCAATACTTGATCCCATTGGGGATTGGGCTGCTTTATGCTGGATTGATGTTAACGCATTATGCTAACAGCAATGGCGGTTTTGGTTCACTTGAAGACGTTCGAACTTTGTTCGAAAATGATCATATATTACTGGCTGGTTGGGCTCACTATTTGGCCTTTGACTTGTTTATTGGAGCCTGGATAGCGCATAAAGCCGATGATATTGGCATCTCTCGTCTCTTACAAGCCCCAATTCTGATAGCGACTTATATATTTGGCCCCATAGGGTTAGTTATATTTTTATTCATGCGTTCAGTATTCAATCAAACCGAGGAGTATAACCATGCTAGCCAAAATGTTTAACTACCGTTTAAATCACCTAGAAAAGCACTACCCGCGTTTAATTTTTTCCTTTAACACTCGGTTAGATAACGATTTTATTACGCGATTATTTTTTATGTGTTCTTTATTTTTGTTTGCGGTAACTCTGGTTATGCTACCAGCCTATTATGTCGATGCACGATTACTTAATACCGCGCCAATATGGGCTAAACCAATTAAGTTTAGTTTGTCTTTAGCGATACATTTTCTCACTCTGGCGCTGCTAGTTCAGCAACTTGAACGTAATCGACGCACGGGAATATTTCTGACCTTTTTTGCTTATCTTGCTGCAGTCTCGATGCTCTTTGAGCAAATTTACATAAGTATACAAGCAGCCAGAGGTCGGCAATCTCATTTTAATGGAGAAACGGATTTTGAAGCTTTAATGTACGGTTTAATGGGCATAGGAGCGGTAAACCTAATTTTAGTTTCATTTATTTTAGGTTTACTCATTTGGAAATATGGCGATAAGGATAATTCAGGTTTACGCCTCGGTTCTATATTGGGGCTAATAATTGGTTCGGTATTGACATTAATCTATGCCATGACGATGGGGAATGCCCCCGCACACTCTCACTTGGTGGGAGAAATAGTTAATAACGCTAAAGTTCCAGTTGTCGGTTGGTCACGTGAAGTAGGAGACTTGCGTATTCCTCATTTTATCGCAACTCACATGATGCAAATATTACCTTTATTAGGTTTTTTTCTCGATAAGCTTAAGTGTTCACCTAAAGTTATAGTTTCACTTTCTACGGTGATTTTGGTGGTGATGAGTGCTATTTTTTTTGATTGGGCGTTAGCAGGTAAACCTGTGTTCTCAATATAAATGGATGATTATAATTCTTGTTAAAGGTTACTTTGTCTCTTTGGTCTAGTTCATGATAAAGAAGCATTTAATCTGTTTCTTTCTGGTAAAAAAGCAGACGAGCTATTCAGTTTCCATGATTCTGATAAATGTCATTAATTAAGGGAAGATTTGACAACTTATGGTGCAAACTACAAATGTTGCTTGCACTATAAGTTGACATAAAGTGCAAACAACAATCAATAACTTACCGCTAAATCTGCACTATAAGATGACATAGGAATGAACTAAAAGATGGCATAACCTTACATAATTGCACTATTAGTTGGCATAAAGTGACATGCTTTGTTGAAAATTTATGATTGAATCAACAGCACTATACAACAAGCTTAAGGTTTAATTAGCCACGGCAACTTTGAGCCTATTGCGGTCTTAAACTGACACGAATAATCATTCAATCCAATAGTCACTTTGATACGAAACCGGACGTTAGCTTTGGCTTACCTAGCGTCAAGTGATCCAACATTGCAGACACAAGTATCAATAACTCTTTGCTATTACTTAATAAGGTATTTTAACTTATTAACCTGCAC